>Ga0074195_1000695_pt1 | contig 59802 bp, 55 predicted proteins | sample EPASupsiteHSE623_FD_64525 | JGI IMG/M metagenome (GOLD analysis project Ga0074195, IMG submission 64525) | Bioremediated contaminated groundwater from EPA Superfund site, New Mexico - Sample HSE6-23 | ecosystem: Environmental > Aquatic > Deep subsurface > Groundwater > Contaminated ...
TCGCAAGATTTGGAAAACAGAATAAAAAAAAGGTGAATAATGGCAACAGTTAGTTACAAAGATGCTGGAGTTGATATAGATGCTGGAAATCAGTTTGTAGAAAATATCAAACCTTATGTAAAAGCAACGACAATTCCAGGAGTTCTTGGAGGGATAGGTTCATTTGCTGGTGCATTTGAATTACCAAGTGGTTACAAAAAACCTGTAATTCTATCTGGAACAGATGGTGTTGGAACAAAATTAAAACTTGCAATTGATGCAAAAAAATTTGATACAGTTGGAATTGACTTAGTTGCTATGTGTTCAAACGACTTGTTATGTAACTTTGGAGAGCCATTATTTTTCCTTGATTATTATGCAACTGCAAAATTAAATGTTGAAGAAGCTACTTTAGTTGTAAAGGGAATCGCCGAGGGTTGTATTAGATCTGAATGCGCACTTGTTGGTGGAGAAACTGCTGAAATGCCTGGTATGTATAAAGAGGGTGATTTTGACTTAGCTGGTTTTTGTGTTGGAATTGCAGAAAAAGATGAGTTAAATAGAATTGATAAAATCAAAGCAGGTGATACTTTAATCGCTTTACCATCTTCTGGTGTTCACTCAAATGGTTTTTCACTTGTTAGAAAATTACTTTTAGAAAAATTGGGAATGTCTTTAGATGATGATTTTCAAGGAAAACCTCTTAAAGATGTACTTTTAGAGCCAACTAGAATTTATGTAAAAGAGTTCAAAGCTAACAAAGATAAAATTAATGCTTTAGCACACATTACTGGTGGTGGAATTACTGAGAACTTACCAAGAGTTTTACCTGATAATTTAAAAGCAGTTGTAAAAAGAGCAGACGTTAGAGTTTTACCAATTTTTGAATTTATGGGACAACATGTAGAACTAGAAGAGATGTACAGAACATTTAATATGGGTGTTGGTATGGTTTTAGTTGTAAGTTCTGAAAATGTAGATGCAGTTTTAGCTAACACTGATGGATATGTAATTGGTCATATCGCTGATGGTGCTAAATGTGTTGAATTTATCTAATTAGTTTTTAGATAAGATTAAAAAAAGGGTGAGTTTAACAACTCACCCTTTTTTTATATCTTTATAATATTTCAAAATCTCCACAACTTTAGAAGCATAACCCCATTCATTATCGTACCAAACTAAAAGTTTTATCATATTGTTAATTGTGTTTGTATATCTATGGTCAATTATTGTTGTGAATTTCTCTTTTTTAAAATCACTTGAAACCAAAGGCTCAAAATTATTTAAAACTATTGGGAAGTTTTGATTTTTTTCATACTCTTCAAAAAGTTCAATTATTTCATCTTTTGTTGATTCTTTTTTTGTAAACAAAGTTACATTTATAGCTCCTACAGTATCTGTGGGAACCCTTAGAGAATTTGAACTTATTAGATTTTGATTTATATTTGGAAGCACAAAAGAACATGCTTTTATGGTTGTTGTTTTATTTGGAATAATATTTTGAGTTGAAGAACGACCAAATTCAAAGTTACAATTCACTTCTCTTGTATCACTTTTTACAAAACTTCCATCTAAAACCCTTTGATGATTTAATAAAGGATGAATTGTAATAATATCACCACATAAAATTTCTTTTTTATCGTTTATAAGTTTTAAAACTGGAAGTAGGGCCGTTGCATTACAAGAACTTGTAGAGATGATTTTGTGAATATTTGGATTTAAATCTTTTTCATTTACTCCCAAAATCACATTTATATCAGCTTCATTATTTGGATGAGTTAAAAATACTGCAATTACAGGAAGTTGTTTTAAAAGATTAATATCCTCTTTTTTACCACTTGAATCAATGATAATATCAATATTTGTTAAATCAATTTTATCTAAAGAATCAAAGTTTGTGATTTTTATTTTTGATGTTAAGTTTTGAATATAGTTATTTTCAACGATTTTAAATTTATCTTCATATTTTCCATAAGTTGAATCATAATTTATAGAATAAACGATATTTTCAACATATGGATTTATCTCATTTATCATAACAATTTCAAAATCTTTATTTGTAATTAGCTGTTTTAAAACAGCTTTACCGATTCTACCAATACCATTTAAAAGAATTTTCATAATCTAACCTACATTTTTTTATAGGGAAGTATAGTTAAATTCTAATTATACTTTAACCATTTCAATAAATAGAAAATGTGAACTTTCTAAAGCTTTTATCTGAATTTTTTCAATATCAACTATTTCCATAGCATCACCATTTTCTAAAATAATATCATTTAGAGCTGAACTTCCCTCAATTTGTACAAAATAAACTTGTCTATTTTTATCTATTTTAAATTCTAAAGATTTATTAGTTTCAAGTTCACTAACATAAATATTTACATCTTGATAAATTTTTATATCAGCATTTCCATTTTGAGCTGAAACTATATTTAATAGTTTGTTTTCTCTTTGGATTTTTTCATATCTTTTTGAACCATAAAGTCTAGGAAGTCCTGTTTTTGGAGGAATAATCCAAATTTGTAAAAGTCTTAAATCATCACTTTTATGAACATTATGTTCACTATGATATATTCCATCTCCAGCACTTAAATATTGAACTTCACCTCTTTTTAAAGTTTCAGAGTTTCCCATAGAATCTTTGTGGGTAATTTCTCCATTTATAACATAAGAGATAATTTCCATATTTGAGTGAGGATGAGTGTCAAAGCCACTTTTTGCATGAACAATATCATTGAAGCACCTGTTAGGTATTATTTAATGTAATAAGATAACACATCTATTCTGGGGAATATTCTATTTTCTTTAAAATACATTAAACTTAAAGATATAATGTATTATTAATACTTTTGTTATATACCAAAATACATTGTATTAAATTTTAATTCGACATTTCTATAAATAAAAAATGGCTATTCTCTAAAGCTTCAATATGTAAATTATTTTCGCTAGTAATTTCAGCTGCATCTCCTAAGTTTAGTTCTATTCCATTGATTATTGAATTTCCTTCAATTTGCACAAAATAAATTTGTCTATTTTCAGAAATTTTAAAATCTAGAGTTTTTTCTTTTTCTAATTCACTAACAAAAAAATTGACATCTTGATAAATTTTTATAGGACTTAATCCTTTGTTTGATGATACAATATTTAATAATTTATTCTTTCTATCTGTATCTAAAAATTTATGAGAACCATAAATTCTAGAAAGACCTTTTTGAGGTGGAACAATCCACATTTGGAGTAAACGTAAATTTTCAAATTTATGAAGATTATGCTCACTATGATATATACCATCTCCTGCACTTAAATATTGAACATCTCCTCTTGTTAGAGTTTCAATATTTCCTAATGAATCTTTATGTGTTAGTTCTCCATTAATCACATATGTAATGATTTCCATATTTTCATGAGGATGCATATCAAATCCAGAAGTCGCATGGATAATATCATCATTAACCACTCTAAGTACTCCAAAACGCATATTTTTTGGGTTATAATAACTTGCAAAACTGAAATGAAATCTACTCTCTAACCAACCTAAATTAGAAGTACCCATATTTTCTTTTGGTAATTTTTTTATCATGATACGCCTTTTTAATGAGATATTGAAATTAATTAAAATAAAACTTTTTTAATATTGTATCACTAACATGTACATAAATAATCTAGATAATATGATTTATTTTGTTACCAGATAATTTTATAATAAATTCTTGTATTATTAAATAGTTATAAGAGTAATTTGTGTTAGTATATTTGGATGTATACACTGTATAAAAAACGAATAAAGGCAAAATTAAATGAATATTGAGAATGTTAATAATTATTTTAAGGAGTATAAAACTCAAACAATTATTACAGTGACTGGTATTATAATAACTGCATTGATTAATATGATAATTGATTATCCTTTTAAAGAGTTATTTTCAAATTATATATCTTATTTTATACTTTTTATATTGTTTTCTTTTGTGTTATTTATATTTAAAGAGATGAAAATCATCATAATATTGTGGATAACTTTTATTATCTCAATAGTAATACATAGTGCTTACTTATATTCAGAAAATGAACATGTAAAAATTCCAGAAATAAATTTCTACGGTTTATATAGTAGTGAGAAGGAAGGATTAATAAAAACTAATAATGATAAATTAACGGATGAATCTATATTAAAAGGAATAAAAGAAACTGATTTTTTTAAATTGAAGAATAAATATTTACCAAATTACATATTGTATTTCTTTGATAAGGAAGAAATATTAAGAAATTATGAAAATAAAAACAACTTATTTTCTATTTTAATCTATAAAGAAGATAATACTTACAAAATTGTTAATTATTTGAATGAAGATAAGTTAGATTCACCAAATAATACTAAAAAACATCTAGATTTAATTAAAAATACTTTTAATGAAATACTTAATTTAAATAGTATTAACAAAGAAGATATAGTTAAAGATTTGCTTCTTGTTTACCAACAAAATTTTATAAGAATATCAGCTTTATCTTTGTTAGAATTAAAAGTATATGATTATAAAAAAGCTTATGAAATATATAATATATCAACAAATAATATTTATACTATTCTACATAAATATAAAAGATTAATCTCGAATACGGATATTATTAATAAAATTAATTTTTTACTTAATAATGAACAATCAAATTCAAAATATATTTTAGCTTCAATGAATATCATTGCTAATGATTATAATTCTGCCGTTAAAAATTTATTAGCTTGTATGCAGTTATCACCATATTATCCTTACGATAATTATGAGGAATTTTTAAAAGATTATGAAGCTTACTATCATGTAATTAATACAGATTCATACGATTATTTAAAATTGAGACCTGAATTGTCAGATATTTTTAATAAAGATGAAAATAATGCATTTCAGAAAAATGGATATACTGATAATTTGTCATCAAATTTTTTAGAAATACCTCCTCCTTTTTTTAGAATAAGAGATATATTCATGAAAAATGATTTAACAGATGAAACATTTATATTGATTGAAAATAAATTTAAAGAATTATTGAATCGTGATAATATTTTTAAATTTTATTTTGCAGATATCGTAAAATTTTTACCTAAAGGTAAAGAAAAATCGAAGGACATATATCTTGATAGATTAGATGAATCTAAAATATTATTAGAAGATTTTATGAAGGTAGATAGTAATTTAAATAATATTGTTTATCAAAAATTAATAGCATTATATGTCTATAAACAGAGTTATGAGAAAAAAGATTATAGTAAAGAAATAAATGAATTATTTAAACAGATTGGTGAGAATAGATTGATAAATGGTCCAACGCCATAAATAGTAAATTTTAATTATTACACAATATAAAATCAATAATTAAATTAACTTCAATCTATATTATATATATTTAGATAAAATAAATAACAATTTAACACATACAAATCACAAGGCATATATTTAATGACGGTCATAGAAATAGAAAATAGTTTAAATACTCTAATATCAAACTTCAACAAAGAAACTTTTATTTTTGATTTACTTTTAGCTTATGGAATACCAAAATCAACTATCAAAAGATTAGTTGGAAGTGACCATGATAAATTAGCTTCAAATGGAGAATTGATTGTAAGAAAAAAACTATTTTTTAAAGTTGCTAGTGAAAATCTTCACTCTATGACTGATGAGTTAAAAACACAAAAAGAAGTTACAAAACATAGTCCTAGATTTATAATAGTTACAGATTTTGAGACATTATTGGCTTATGATACAAAAACATCTGATAGTCTTGATACAGAGCTTTTAAATATCGTTAATCACTATGATTTTTTCCTACCACTTGCAGGAATGGAAAAAGCAAACTTCCAAGATGAAAACCCAGCTGATGTAAAAGCATCTTTAAAGATGGCAAAACTTTATGATGAACTTCAAAAAAATAATCATTTTGAATCAAAAGAAGATATTCATTCTTTAAATGTATTTTTAACAAGACTTTTATTTTGCTATTTTGCAGAAGATACAAATATCTTTGAAGATAATATTTTTACCTCTTCTATTTCTTCACACACTTCAATTGATGGAAGTGATGTTGATAGTTATATGCAAAGATTATTTAAAATATTTAATACACCACAAGATCAAAGAGAAATAAATACTCCAGAATATTTACAAAAGTTTCCTTATGTAAATGGTGGATTATTTAGAGATGTAGTAAAAGTGCCAACTTTTACTACAAAATCAAGAAATATTTTAATAGAAATTGGTCAACTTCAATGGTCACAGATAAATCCTGATATTTTTGGAAGTATGATACAAGCAGTTGTAACTCCTGACCATAGAGGAAATATGGGAATGCACTATACAAGTGTACCTAATATTATGAAAGTAATAGAACCTCTTTTTTTGGATGAACTATATCTTGAATTTGAAAAAGCCTATGAAACTAAATCAAAACTTCAAAGCTTACTAAATAGACTAACCAAAATCAAAATATTTGACCCAGCTTGTGGAAGTGGAAACTTCCTAATCATCGCATATAAGAAACTACGAGAACTTGAAATGAGTATTTTAAAACGAATAGATAGTTTGGATGGACAAATGAGTTTTGCATTTAGTGAAATAAAACTAACTCAATTTTATGGAATAGAACTAGATGACTTTGCCCATGAAGTAGCAATACTATCACTTTGGTTAGCAGAACATCAAATGAATTTAGAATTTTACAAAGCATTTGGAAGAACAAGCCCATCTTTACCATTGCAAAATGGTGGAAATATAGTTCATGGGAATGCTACAAGATTGGATTGGGGAGAAGTTTGCCCTAAAAATATGGATGATGAAATTTATATTTTAGGGAATCCGCCGTATTTGGGTTCAAGAAATCAAGATAAAGTGCAAAAAGCGGATATGGAGTTTGTCTTCAAAAAAGACTATAAAAGTTTAGATTATATTGCATGTTGGTTTTATTTGGGAAGTCAATATATCAGAGCAGTTAATGCAAAGTTAGCATTTGTAAGTACAAACTCAATTTCTCAAGGAGAACAAGTATCTCTTACATGGCCACGAGTTTTAAAAGATGATTTGGAAATTTGTTTTGCTCATCAATCTTTTAAGTGGCAAAATAATGCTAAATCTAATGCAAATGTTATCGTTGTGATTATTGGATTAGCAAATACCTCAAAAGATAAAAAATATCTTTATAATCAGAATATTAAGCATCAAGTAGAAAATATCAATCCTTATTTAGCAAGTGCTAATACAATATTTATTGAAAGAAGTCCCAAACCAATATCTAATTTACCTGAAATGCTTTATGGAAATATGCCATTAGAGGGTACATTTTTAAGATTTACAGAAGATGAAAAAAAAATATTTGAAGAAAATGAACCTACTATATTTAAATTTATTAAAAAAGTTATAGGAGGAGAAGAACTTCTAAAAGGGCATAAAAGATATTGCTTTTGGATTGAAAATGAAGATTTAGAAGAAGCATTAAGTTTTAATGAAATTGCAAGACGAGTTGAACAAGTTAAAAATTTTAGAGTTGATGGAGGAGATGTTGCAAGAACTTTAGTAAATCGTTCTCATCAATTTAGATACAGAACTATTGCTAAAGAATCAATGATAGTTTTACCTTGTACATCCTCAGAAACAAGACAATACATACCTAGTCAAAATTTTGACAATAGTTATATTTCACTTAATTCCGCTCAAGTAATATATGATGCAGAACCTTGGATATTTGGAGTTATATCTTCTCTTATGCACATGGTTTGGATGAGAACTGTTGCAGGAAGATTAAAATCTGATTATAGGTATTCTTCTGCATTAGTTTATAATACTTTCCCTTTCCCAAATATCACACAAAAACAAAAAGATGAAATTACAGAGCTAGTTTTTGCAATCTTAGATGAAAGAGAAAAACACAGTCAAAAAACACTAGCTCAACTCTATGACCCAAACAAAATGCCAGAAGGTCTAAAAAAAGCCCACCATAATTTAGATATAGCAATAGAACAATGCTACCGCTCAAAACCATTTGAAAATGATGAAGAAAGACTTGAATACCTTTTTAAAATTTATGAAGAGATGACAGCTAAGGAGAAGAAGAAGTGAATAATATTCTCATAGGTATTGTTCAAGCTTTTATTGACCTAAAAAAAGAGGGTGTTTACTGGGATTTTAAACAAGAGCATCATAACAATACTGTTGATTTTATTCATGATATTATTTGTTTGGCTAATGCTAAGCATGATGGAGATAGGTATTTGATTTTCGGCATAGGTGATAATGCTATAATTGAAGGATTATCAAGTTTAAAAAAACAAGCAGATATTATTGATACTCTAAGAAATGCTCATTTTGCTGATGATATATTTCCAGATATAACACTTGAAGACATAATAATAGACGATAAAAAACTTCAAATTTTAATAATAAAAGAGACTACAAGTAAACCTTATTATTTAATACAAGAAAAAAAAGGGACTAAAATAATCAATGCGGGTACAATCTATACGCGAAATATGGATACAAATACTCCAAAAAATAGAGTAGCTTCTTCAAAAGATATTGAATACATGTGGAAAGAAAGGTTTGGGCTTACTCAAACACCCTTAGAAAGATTTAAAATTTATCTTGAAGATTTTGATGGATGGCAACAAAATGGGAAAATATCTCACTATACGCAATTTCCAGAGTTTACAATACAGTCATTAGAAGATTCTTACTATCAAGGAGCTGAAAAGCTTGAATGGGCTAGAGGAGAAATAGGCTATTACTACGATAGTGGAAATGGAGTTTCACTATTTGGATTTTATTATCATTCAACATTATTAAAAAAAGTTTGTTGTGTACAGTTTGACGGTGGTAAAAAATATATTGTCAATCCTGATTGGGAAGCAATAGGAAAAGGGAGGATATATTTTTACTTACAAGATAGTTTTGAATATGCTTATCAGCGGTTTTTGATAAAAGAAAGAAAAGAAGATTTTTCAAAACAAATAAAATTTACGATATCTTCAACTTTTGATATACCTCTATTTTCTTCAAAAAATAAGTTGCAAAACTTTTTAATTGAAGCAAAAAAGCAGTTTTGTCATGATGATTCAAATTTACCTGAAACTAATGAAAAAGAGGGAAATAAGCTGTTTTATTCATATTTAAATTTTTACAAAGAATGGTTGAAAAATGTCTAAACTTTTTTATCGTTTTAGAAAAACACAAAATATTTTTGACTTTAAAGAATTAGAAAATCAAGAGATTTACTTTGCTTCAAATAAAGAGCTAAATGATCCAATGGAGGGTTTTAAAAATTTAGTTTTCAATGGAGACAAAATAGTATGGAGAAACCTTTTTAAACACTATCTTTTATGTTTGGAGTTTATGTATCAAACTTATCTAATATGTGGAGGGAGTTATTCAAAGTTTAAAATAGATTTGATTCCTATTTTTAGAAATTCTGATGATATAGAAATGCCAAAATATAAAGAACTATTTAAAAAAATATATTTAGAAACTTTTGAAATTTATGGTCAAACAATAGATAAAATAGCTACTAGAACAACGCCTATTTTAAAAGAAGAGTTATATATGTATTTGAATCTATTTCATATGATTGCGTTAGAGATTATTCAAAGAAACTATGAATCAGAGGGGTTAATTCCAAAAAGAGATAAAACTATAGATATTCATAAACTTGATATTCAAAAAAGTATGAAATATATTGATTTAATTGAAGCTATTATAAAAGAACACAATCATGAAAAAGTGGATCGAATTTTTAAAATATCCACATTACAATATGAAGATCTTTACTTTTCTTTACTAACAAATCCTATAAGGAAGTCTAATTGGTTATTTATAGTAAATTTTCCACAAAACTATCTAAGAGCTATTGAAAAACTAACTTATCCTAAAAATTATGTAGCGTGCTTTACAGGAAAAGATGCGATCAATAACTCTTCTGTTTGGGGACATTATGGAGATAGCCATAAAGGGATATGTTTAATATTTGAATCTAATGAAAAAGAATGTTTGCCTTTTTCCAATGCAAAAATTGGTTATGATAGAAATGGTGTTATTTTGGGAGAAACAAGTTTATCATTTGAAAAGATAACATATGGAGAATCTTATCTAGAAATAGATTTTTTTCGCTCTATCGGAAGATTACCAATACCAAAATTAAATGCTACATGGTATAAGGATGATGATAAAAAACTAAGTGATATTCATAGTGAAGTTTTTACAGATGAAGAAAAATGGAGAAATAGTTACTGGAATAAATATACACAAAATAATTTAATAAAAACAAAAGATTGGGCTTATGAAGATGAATATCGCCTTATTTTAAATGGTGGGATAGATGGAGAAATTGATCAAAAGTATAGAGTATTAAAATATGACTTTCAAAATTTACATGGACTAATTTTTGGAATTAATACTACAGATGAAGATAAAATAAAAATATTTGAGATTGTTCAAAAAAAATGTGCAGAATATAAACGAAAAGATTTCGAATTTTATCAAGCTTATTATTGTAATACTAATAAAAATATACAATTCAAAAAGCTTAATATTAGTATATGGGGAAATTAAATGATAAATATAATCAGGAAAACAATATGCAAAAAATAGCCAACCTAAATATATTCGTAGGAACAAAAGAGGAGTACCACAGAGCGGTAAGGCAAGGGATGAAAATAGTTTGTGCATTAAATCGTGCCAATGGCTTCGCTACACACCAGTCTCAGGTGGGTTGGAGTGGTAGAGGATGCAATAAAGATAATCCTTATTACCTCTTCAAAGAAGAATCAGATGCTATTTATCTGAACATGATCGATGGAGATGACCCAAAATATGTTAGCGATGAGATGATAGATGCAGCTTTAAATTTTATGAAAAAGCATTTAGATAATAATGAAACAATCTTTATCTATTGTAGTCTCGGGGAGTCACGCAGTCCTTCAATTGCACTTATGTATATGATAGAACAAGGTTTTATAGATATAAACGATAATACATTAGTTAATTTTAGGGATAACTTTTATACTAAATATCAGCCTAAACGTGGCAATGCAGAGTATATTGTGGATAGATGGTTAAAAAAATGAGCACGGAGAGAAAATGAACATAAAAGATTTTAAATCAGGAACACTTAGACAAGAGTACCAATATAAAAGTTTTATACCAGAAATAATAAATCATACATTCACATGGGATGACCCACAAATCAATACTATGCTTGAAGATGCTACAAGAGCATTAGGTGAACTAAATGCTTTTACGATGATAGTTCCAAATGTAGATATGTTTATACAAATGCATATTACAAAAGAAGCTAATACTTCAAGTAAAATAGAAGGTACTAAAACAGAAATGGATGAAGTACTTATTTCAAAAGATCAAGTAGATCCAGAAAAAAGAGATGATTGGCAAGAAGTAAGAAACTATATTGATGCAATGAATAGTGCAATAAAAGAGCTTGAAACATTGCCTATTTCAAATCGTCTTATCAAAAATATTCATGCAATACTCCTAAATAGTGTAAGAGGTGAAGCAAAACAACCAGGAGAGTTTAGAAAATCTCAAAATTGGATAGGTGGAGCAAGTCTTACAACGGCTTATTTTATACCACCACATCACAATGAAGTAAATGAATTAATGAGTGATTTAGAAAAATTTTTACATAATGAAGAGATTTTTGTACCACATCTTATTAAAATTGCAATTGCTCATTATCAGTTTGAAACTATACACCCATTTTTAGATGGAAATGGAAGAATTGGGAGACTTTTAATAACACTATATTTAGTAAGTAATAAGTTACTTAAAAAACCATCTTTATATCTATCTGATTTTATTGAGAGAAATAAGTCAGTTTATTATGAAGCATTAACAAAAGTAAGAACAGATAATGATTTAATTCATTGGATTAAGTTTTTTCTTGAAGCGGTTATATCAACTGCTAATAGTGGAATAAGAACTTTTCAAAATATTTTGAGTTTGAAACAAGAGATGGATAGTATAATTATAGGATTTGGTAAAAAAGCACATAATGCAAGTAAACTTATTGAATTTTTGTATCAAAAACCAATTGTATCAATATCTGATATTATAGAACCTTTAAATGTTAGTAAACAAACGGCAAGTGTTTTAGTAAAAGAGTTTGAAGAAAAAGGTATTTTAATAGAAATTACAGGGTATGAAAGAAATAAACTTTTTGTTTTTAATAAATATTTATCTATTTATAGTCAAAGTTAAAGCATTAAACTTGACTATGAATTTTTATAGTCAAAGTTAAGGATACAAACTTGACTAAGATCTTTTATAGTCAGAGTTGAAGTCAATTTCTAAAGAATGAAGTATATATCAAAAGTGCAACTACTAGTTGTAGAGAAATTACAGGATAATTTTAATAAAGATTTAAAAAAGGAAACAAAGTGACAAACATCATAGAAGTAAATTACCATCAAACAGGAGAGAGTAAAAAAACAAACTCTTTTGGTATGAGAGATATGCAAGAAAAAGCATTTAATTCAAGAAATGAAAAATATCTTTTATTAAAAGCACCTCCAGCATCTGGTAAATCAAGAGCTTTGATGTTTATAGCTTTGGATAAACTTTACAATCAAGGTATTAAAAAAGTTATTGTTGCTGTTCCTGAAAGATCTATTGGTGGTTCATTTGGTTTAACTGATTTAAAAAAAGATGGTTTTTTTGCATCTTGGGAACCAAATCCAATTTATAATCTTTGTATGGCAGGTGGTGAAAAAAGTAAAGTAGATGCTTTTAAAAGATTTATGCAAAGTGATGAAAAGATTTTGATTTGTACTCATGCAACTCTAAGATTTGCATTTAAAGAACTAGATGAATCTAACTTTGATAATTGTTTATTAGCTATTGATGAGTTTCACCATGTATCAGCGGATGGCGAAAATCAGTTAGGTGAACTACTTAGGGCTATTTTACAAAACTCAACTGCACATATAGTTGCAATGACTGGTTCATATTTTAGAGGGGATAGTGTACCTGTACTTCTTCCTGAAGATGAAAGTAAATTCTCAAAAGTAACTTATAACTATTATGAACAATTAAATGGTTATGAACATCTTAAATCTTTAGGTATTGGTTATCACTTTTATCAAGGAAAATATACAAGTGCCATAGGAGAAATTCTTGATACAGATAAAAAAACTATTCTTCATATTCCAAATGTAAACTCAGGAGAATCTACAAAAGATAAACTTAAAGAAGTAGATACTATTTTAGACATTATTGGAGAAGTTGTACAAACTACAGAAGATGGAATTATCATTTTAAAACGACATGGTGATGGGAAAATCTTAAAAGTTGCAGATTTAGTAAATGATGATTCAAAAGTTAGGGAAAAAGTTGTAAATTATCTTAGAAATATCAAAAGTGTTGATGATATGGATTTGATTTTAGCTCTTGGTATGGCAAAAGAAGGTTTTGACTGGCCGTATTGTGAACATGCTTTAACAGTTGGATATAGAAGTTCGTTAACTGAAATTATTCAAATTATAGGACGTGCAACAAGAGATAGTGATAATAAAACACATGCTCAATTTACAAATCTAATAGCACAACCTGATGCTCAAGATGTAGAAGTAAAACTATCTGTAAATAATATGCTAAAAGCAATTACAGCATCACTACTGATGGAACAAGTTTTAGCTCCAAATTTCAAATTTAAACCACGATTTGAAGGAGATGAGGCACCACCACAAAAAGGTGAACTAAAAATAAGAGGATTCAAACCAGCTTCTAGTAAAAGAGTTGAAGATATAATAGAATCAGATTTAAATGATTTAAAAGCAACAATTTTACAAGATGAACAAATGATAAAAGCAATCCCTGGAAATCTTGATGCTGAAGTTATAAATAGAGTTTTAATACCAAAAATCATAAAAATAAAATATCCCGATTTAACAGATGTTGAAGTGGAAGAAGTTCGTCAACATGTTGTAATTGATAGTGTAATCAAAAATGGGCAAATTATAGAAAATGGTGATAAAAAGTTTATTAAAATGGCTGATAAGTTTATAAATATTGATGATTTACATATTGATTTAATTGACCAAGTAAACCCATTTCAAAAAGCTTTTGAGATTTTATCAAAATCAGTAACTACACATGTGTTAAAACTAATTCAAGAAAGTATAGAATCTACTAGAATTGAAATGACTCCAGAAGAAGCAGTAATTTTATATAAAAAAATACCTGCATTTAAAAGTGAACATGGGAGAATGCCCGATATTGGTAGTAGCGATTTTAATGAAAAAAGAATGGCAGAATCTTTGATTTATTTAAATAAATTAAGACAAGAAAGGGCAAATGCAAATGCATGAATTTTCCCTTGAAGATATATTATCAAATGACCCTTTAGGTATTTTAGTTGAAGCTAAACCTAAAGCTAAATCAATAAATGAAGATGATAGATTAATTGCTAGTTTTGAAGAGATAAATAGTTTTATTGAATCAAATGGACATGAACCAAAAAAATCAACAAATATGAGTGAAAGAACTCTTTATTCAAGACTTCAAGGAATTAAAGATAATCCAGAAAAGATTGAATATTTAAAGCCTTATGATAGATTCAATCTTCTAACCATTGTTGAGATTAATAGTATAGATGATATATTAAATGGTGATGCCTTTGGTTTATTAAGAGATGATAAAGATGATATTTTTACATTAAAACATGTTCCAAATAACTTTGCTTCAGAAAGATCAAAAGCTGATAAAGTTGCATCTAGAGAAGTTTGTAAAAACTTTGAAGAATTTGAACATTTATTAAAAGAATGTCAGAAAGATCTTAAAGAACAAAAACGAAGATTAATTCCATCTATTGAATCTCAATTAAGGGAAGGAATGTTTTGCATATTAGACGGAATCCTTTTATATATAGATAAAATTTTTCAACCTATTCGAGGTAATAGCAATAAATTAAATCGTAGAACTATTTTGATTTTTGAGAATGGTACTCAATCAAATATGTTATTAAGGTCTTTAGGTAAAAGATTAAAAGATAATGGGAAAATGGTTACTGATTTAAACGTAGATTTAATTAATGAAGAAGACAATAAAAGTGGATATATCTATATCTTAGAATCAAAAAGTCAAGATGAAAAAATATCAACAATAAAAAATCTTTATAAAATTGGTTATTCAACTACTGAAGTAAAAGATAGAATTAAAAATGCAATAAATGAACCAACCTATTTAATGGCACCTGTAAGAATTGTAGCTGTATATGAAACGTATAATATGAACACTCAAAAATTCGAACAATTAATCCATAAATTTTTTGGAAAAGTTTGTTTAAATATAGATATTTTTGGAAATGATAATAAAAGATATACTCCAAGAGAATGGTTTATAGTTCCTTTTGAAATAATAGAGCAGGTTGTTGAACTTATTATTAGTGGGGATATTGTTGGGTATAGATATGATGAAAAGAATGAAGAGTTAAGTTTAGTATCAGAAAAAACGAGTCATTTTTAATGAATTTATCAGAACTAGAAATCTTTCTTGATAAAGAACTTTTAAATACTACAGAAGGAAATAAATAAAATTAGTGATTTATTAGGAAAACCTGTTTATATGTTATGGATATAGGATATTAAATTCATATATTCTTTATACTAATTAATTTGAAGCTAGAAAAGTCTAAATATTCTCAAAAAAATCTTTTATATTAACATCTAAAACATCAGCAATTTTGATTAATTGTTCAACGTTAAAATGTTTATTTTGTAAGCATAATTCACAATTGGAAATAACTCCAACAGATTTATGTCCTATTGCCATAGCAAGATTAAGTTGGCTTATACCTTTTTCTTCTCTAATTTTTTTTACATTTTTACCTATAGTTTTATAAATCTTCTGAATATCATCTTTAGAGAATTCGCTGTTTTTAATCAATATAAATACCTATAGTTAGTTTCTTATAAGTATAATTTGAATAGAATCTTTTAACAACTATCTATAGTTAGGTGAATAATGGATATATATAATCATGAAGTTTTAGAATTAAGAAAAGAAATTCTTGTAGAAATAACTAATGAATTAAAAAATATTGTAAATTGCAGAATTAAAACAAATACAAAAGCATATTATGAATTAAAAAATAAGATTTTAGAATGGGATTTAAAAATTAATGAAATTACTAATAATATAAATCAAAATGATGAAAATCAAAAATTTTCATTTATAAAAATTGATAGAAAGACTTTAGAATCTCTTATTGATTTAAATAATAAGCTTAAGATAGGAAGTATTTCAGAGTTATTGGATACTTTGACTATTAATTATGAAGATTTCTTTGTAAAAGATTCTTTAATTGAAATAAAACCTTATAATTTAAATAAAAAAACTCAAATGGCATTAAATAATACAAATATATATATAAGTGAAGTTTTAGATAATGAATATGGAATTAAATCTAATGAAAAGATACTTTATAAAATAGATGATCTAATAATTTATGGAGATAGTGAATATTTAGACCCTAAGAATCTAAAAAAATATCCAATAGGAGAAGATATATTTTGGATTTCCCTGAATTGTACTCTTGCAGATATAGAAAAATTCAATTCTTTATATTTTAATATTTCTAGTAGTAAATAATTGTACAATCACTTCTAAAAAGAATATTATGGATACTCAAATAAACTCAAACAAAATCATCATTTCAAGACATGCTATTCAAAGAAGAAAACATCAAAATCCTATCGATAAAGATATTTTAGTAAATTTAGTGAAACAAATAGATGATAAATTTGGTATTTCAAAAAAAGAAAACAACAAATATAAAATAGGAACTAAAAATGTAGTAGCAATAATTAAAAAAAAAGATGATACTCTAATTTTAGTTACTGCATATTGCTTTGATAAATATGACTATAAAATTGATAATATTAATTTAAAAGTTTCTGTTGCTGTATCAAAAGAAGATAGAAAATTAAACAGAGATATGAATAGAGGAATGATTCATAAAATATTTAGAATTAATTTTTTAAATGAGAAAGTTGAGTGTGGAATTATTTGTGCTGTTAAAAAAAGTAAATATGCAAAAGACAAAAAACAAAAGGATAATTTTAAATATAAACTGATTTTAGATTGGAAGTTATTCCTAAAATTCCAAGATATTCCTATGAATCATTACCATATATATTTTAATGATTTTGAGGAAATATTAAATGTTGTGCATCTTGAAAAGGAAGAGTTTATCTTTAATGATTTTGAGAGAAAACAGTAATGCAAAAACTAATTAAAAGGAATTTGATATGAGTTTGGAAGTATTGCATAAAGCAAATCAGTTAATTCGTGATAATGAAATTAATTGGGGAATTAAAACTAGATTAAAAATAGATATATTAAGTGATACTCACTTTGATAATTACTTCTATGGTAAATATACAAATTATGATGTAATTAATTTTTATAGCCAAATTATTGATTTTAATAATTGTGGCGATATTTTAGTAATTGCAGGTGATATTGGTCATAATAATTCTCAAAACATAAAAATACTAAAACTTTTAAAGCAATACTATAAGAATATAATTTGTGTTCTTGGGAATCATGATTATTACCTTTTAGGAAAAGAGAATAAATCACAATTTAAAGACTCTTTTGAAAGAGTAGAAAATATGAGAGAATTAATTAATTCTCAAGATGGGATGTATTGTCTAAATGGAGATATTATTGAACTAGATGGAATTAAATTTGGTGGATGTGATGGTTGGTATAATGATGGCTACTTTGAAAGACAATATCCCGCAGAAGCATTCTCAAGAAAATCAACTAATGTAATGTGGCGAAATATAATGAATGATGCAAATTTTATTTATGGTGTTGAAAACTTTGATGATATATTTCAAATAGAAAGACCAAAAATTGAAAAAGTATTTAAAGAGTGTGATGTAATGATTACTCATATAAATCCATCAGCCAAAAATGAACATATAAATATTAGATTCCAAAATAATCCATCAAATGTGTTCTTTTGCTTTGAAGGAGAAAAATATCTTAAAAATGGAAATATGAAATATTGGATATTTGGACATACTCATGAAGAACTAGAATATATAGAACATAATGTTCATTGTATTTGCAATCCACTTGGATACTTTAATGAAAGTGGTAATGGGAAATTTATAAATATTAGAACAATAGAGATTTAAATATGCTTAGTTTAGAAGAAATAAAAGAAAGATTTAAAAAACAAAAAGCTTTCATAGAATCTATAAAAAATGATTTTAAAACTAAAATATATTGTTAAGTGAAGAATAATTTTATACCTACCTCAAAATTTCAATAAAGTTTGTAGATATAATATTTCTTAGAAAGTGCATCTTCTAATTTTATAATTCGTTTGATATAAGCAGTTGAACTAAGAAATTTTTTCATGTTGTATTACCCTCTAAATATATTTAACTATAACATATCTCAAAAAAGGTACTTATACTATGAAAAATCTATTATCAATTTTTAATGAATATGACACAAATAATAAAAAAGCCCTACATTATTATATATTTTTTAATGTAAGGCTTTTTTTATTGAATGATTAACTTATTATTTTAAGAAAGATCTTCAAGCTTAAATACAATACCAGGGTATTTTTGTTTAATTTGTTTAATTTCCATTTCTAACTCAATTAGACGTTTTTTTAGCATTAATTCTCTACCAAGTGAATCTTTCCACAGTTTATCTTTTTCTTCAGCAATCTTTTTATATTCATCTTTTTGGCGAATATATTTTTCTAAAATAGATTCTTTTATTTCGAATTCTAATATTTCTGCACATAAATTAGGTAAATTGGCTTTTCTTAGAGAACCTTTCTTTTTACCAGCTTCTAAAGCCACAGTATCAAGTTCATTTATAGACAAAGTCTTATCAACATATTTTGATTTTCCAGCTTTTAATCTTTCCCAAGCTTCTCTATATAATTCTTCTGATTTATTCATAATTTGTAACCTCTTGTTTTTTTAACTTTTTAATCATAGTGTATTTAAATTCATTTATAGCATTTAATCTTTTTACACAGGTACGATGTTCTATACTTCCTGGAGCTTTCTTCTCCCATTTTATTGTATTGTCATATTGTTTTTTGGCTAAGCGTTCAATTTTTTCTATTTGGTGTATAGAATGTTCGCAACCCTTACAATGAATAAAAAAATCAGGCAATAAAAAATTATCACAAGGATAAGGCGTTGTACAACCACCCATTGCAGTTTCTTTATAGTGTAAAATGCCTTTTTTAAATTTTTTTATTAGTTCAGGTACTCTTTGTATTGCTATATCCTTATCTTTTGAAGTTCTTGCAATAATATTTTTCTTTAAAAATGAACCATTTGCACCAAAAGGTAATGATTTTGAGAGTATTACATTTTTTAAGTAGCTTAACGAATTAACTGTTATATTAATTTGTTCCATATAATTTGAAATATGATCTTTTTTATTTATTCTTCCATCGAGTTGTCTTGCGCTTTTATGTCCATTTCCGTAATAAGCGGCCATTGATGTAAGTAAGTGACCAAATTGTTCTCTAATAGCATAAAGTGATACTAATCCACTACCAAGTGCATATATCGCAAGTGATCTACGGTATTGGTGTGATTTAAATTGCCATAAAGCTCCTTCTTTAACCCATTCATGATCGTTCCAATTTCGAGTTGGCTCTATTGCTTTTAATTCTTCTTCAATATGTTCTTTTGAAATTTTAATGCCACTACTTTCAATAGGGAGTTCAGTAAAATAATTTTTACCATTAATAATTACCTCTTCATAAAATTTTCCTTTAATCTTACTATTCATAAAGCCTGTTCTAATCATTAATGGGTATTTCTCAAGAGATGGACAGTATTCTTCATGCATAGGTTTAGCAATAGAATTTAATAAATTTATAACTCTTTTTATTTCAGGATGAGTAATCCATACTTGAGGAGTATTTACTCCATGAATCTTAGATTCATAACCAAATATACGTGTTGGCATATTAGATGTTTTTTCTTTCCAACAATCAAATGACAAATTTCTACACTCATTACTTCTCATTCCTGTATATTGATGAATTAAATGACGACAAGTTCCTTGAATTTTTGCAATAAAATTTGGAAAGTTTTTTCTTGAATTAATATTATATTTTGAAAATAATTCTTGTAGTCCAAATTTTTCAACTCCTTCTTCCCAAGAAACATAAACTTTCTTATTTTCTTCAGGTACAGTATATATAGAATATACAGCAAATCCTTTATTTCGTGTAAATTCTTTAAGAAAACCCACAAGATTAGTTAAATGTTTTTCAATGAAGGAAATATGCTCCCATCTAGCTTTTGCTGAAAACAAATAAATACTTACAGGTATCATTAATGTTTGTTCTAAAGAATCTTTATATTTTTTATCGATGGAAACTAAAAGTTTTTCATTTAATTTATTGCTTTCATAAATAAATCCACTTCGTTCTTTACTAATTCCTTTTAAAAGTTCTAGAATAGTTTGTAGAGTACTAGCAGTACTTGGTGAAGTATGCATTATTTCAATAATAAATATTCTAAGTAATTTTCTATTATTAAAAATCTCTTTCAAACTTTTATTTCGTTTATAAGCATATGAACATATATTGTTTATAAGTTGATATTTTATAGAAACAGTACGTCCAGCAGGGATAGTTTTTATTCTTCCTTCACCATAAGTCATATAAAGAAAAAGTAGGCGTTTGGCTTCACTTATTAATGAAGGAGTTAAAATAGTGTTGAAATTTATTACAGTCTTCTCTTTTGAGTAAGGAGATAAATCCCAAATATTATCTTCATAATATGAAAGTACAATATCTTTTCTCAACGAAATAATTTGATTATTTTGTGGTTCAATATATCCTTTTCCTATCTCATATATATATGTAGGTGGTCTAATATCATCATTAAAATGCTGAAAGGGCTGTAATTTTAATAGATTCATGAAAACCTACCTAATTCATCTAAATCAATAAGCCAATCCAACCAATAAGGAGACAATAATCCTTCTTGATAAACTTCTTTTGAAACGTCATCAATAATTTTTTGAGATTCAGGATACTTTTTCTTCATTAGACTAAAAATGATTTCAATACGTTCTATCCAAGAGCTCATTTTATTTTCATAAAAGATATCATCTTCTGTTCTGTCGTAAGCAACATTTTCAATTAAGTATTTTAAGCTTAATAATTTACGAATTTCATTATCTGAGGGGAAAGTAATAAAATGTGTGCAAAATATGCATGATTTGGGATCATCACAATTAGCTTTTATTATATTTTCATCATTAAAAGTTTCTGGAATTAATTGTTCTTCATTATTACAACCACCCATTGTACTTTGTTTTTTAGAATTAATTGGAGTATCACTAATGACTGTTTCATGAATAGTTTCTAGTAAATTTATTACCTGAGAGCTTAATTCTTCTACTGTAAATCCATTATAATTATTAATTAATGTATTTTCTTGATTTTGTAATACTGATAAAGCAGTTTTTACTCCATGGCTAACAATAGCATCTCTAGAAGAATCTTTTCTAATACTACGAGAAGTTATTTTTGGTAATTTATCATCTATTGATTTAATCATTGATTCAACAATCGCACTACTCATTCCCCCATTAAATTGAACTCTAGTTGTTTTAGCTTCTTTTCCAATTCCTGCATGAAAGAAAAGATAAGGAAAGGTGTATCCATTTAGTACAAATTTTCTAAGTTTAATCGCTTTTTTAAAACTTGGCATAAAAACTTTTGGAATTGTAAATCGAATAGTTTTATTATTTGCTCTAGGTTTAATGGTTATAAATTCTTTTCGTTCATCTTGCTCCATTTCATATTCATCATTTTCTGACCATTCATAAAGACCTAATACGGAATCATTTGTTGATGTAAGATATAGCATACATATAAACCATGCTTCAAGAGCTTTTTTACCTAAAGATAATCTTTTGGGATGATTTTTATTGCTATTGAGTAAAGAAATATTTTTTAAAACTTCATCTCTACTTTGATAGTAAAAAGATATTTTTTTAATTTCATTTTTTTTTGCAAGTTCTTGTAGTTCAATGTCATTTAAAATATGCCCATCTAAATAATCGATTCCTATACATTGTTGTTTAGGTAATTTGTAAGAAGGACTAATAAGGTTTTGTCCTACTCCTAAAATAGTTGCACTTCCTCTTGGTAGTTTAATAATTTGAGGAAATTTTTTATTTTCTAAAACAAAATCTGCAAGTTGATTAAATAAATGAAAATAAAAATTGAAGGCATAACTAAATTCTTCTTGTGTAAGTTTCGCATAATTTGTAAAAGCATTAGATCTAGGTGGTTTTTGTGGTATTAATAAAGAGCGATTATCCTTAGTTATTTCATCATTATCCAAGGTAAACATACCTGCTAATAACTGAATTATAGCAAGTTGATCTTTATTAGCAACAGAATATGAAAGTTCATTAGCTTTTATCTTTTTATGCAAAAAAATAGAATATTCAAAAAAAGAATTCTTGGCTTCATTCAATGTTAAAGGGATATTATCTCCTAACCATAAAGCAGCATTTATCATACGAGGGATAGATGTAACAAGTATTGAATATTTTTTACCTTCACATGAGTTTATAATTCCATCAATATAAACTTTTCTTTCTTTTTTAAAGCTAGTATAATCTACGAAGAATTGATTCTTAGTTTTATTTTTTTTAATAATATGGTATGTTTCATACATTATCTGTGATAATATAAAATAAGTTGAGAGTTCAGATTTTGGATTCTTAATTGATATACCAAGTTTATAATAATCGTTGATAATTTGTTGTTTATTAATTAGAGATTTAACATCTATATAAATGACATGATTTATTTTTAGACCTTTTCTCACTTTTTTCTCAATTTCCTTTAAAATTCTAATTTTCCATAGAAATAAGTCTTTCTCTAAAAAAGCGTGGCCAAATCCTGCTTTTTGAGCAACCAGGCTTGGTGTTGGATTTTTCCCATCTTTAACAATGGCAATTAAAGCTTTTTTACATTTTATTGCATCTGAACCACCATGCTTTATCCAATTTTTTTCTGCATTAATAATCTTATTTTGTACTATGAGTTGCCAGAGAAAAGTTCCATTGCTTATACTTGATGTTGTATAACCAATTTCATCACAAATTACACTAATTTGAGGTCTTAATCCTTCTTTAGCATATTTATCAATAGTTTCATTGAATAGTTTTCGCCATTTGCCACCATTTTTTTTCCATTTATCTTCTGCTTTCTGAATAATTTTTACTAACTTTTTTTGCCAAATATAAGTTTTCCTATTAAAATATGAGTCTATTTTCCCCATTTTTAAAGCAATAGCTTTAATATTTGGTCTTTCACCTGCTTTTACAATATTTTTTAATGCCTCTAAACCAATTTTAAAATCTTGGCCACCATTTCTTTCCCATTTTAATTGTTCTTTTTTTACTTGTGAATAAAGTTCTCTTTGCCAGTGATTTTTTAGTGTAGTCGAACTTAAGTACCATGCATGAACACCAGTTTTAGTACATATGTCTTTTGGTGTTATTTGTTTGCCTGATTCAATCATAGTTTGTAGAGTTAATTTTAATTTTTTTCCAACAGTTCCACCTTCTTTTTCCCATTTTAATTGTTCTTTTTCTACTAATGAAACAAATTCAATTTTCCATGGAGCTGTACGCCAATGCTTATCGAATAGTCCTACGGGTACACCTACTGTTAAACGTTCTATTTTCCCCAAATTAGGTTTAACAGTACCCTCTTGTATTATTTCTAATAATGTTTCATAACAGTTACGGTGAGTTTCACAAGCAAAAATCATTTCTTTTGAAGAATTAATCATTGTTGATTCCCATTAACCTGAATATCATATACTTCTTCACCATTATTAATATCAACTAAACCAAAATTTGATAACCATTTGAGAAGTTTATCTCCTCGATAATCGTAAGCATCGTATCTATTTTGTTCATTTTGCGAGTATTCAAGATATTGTTTAGTTGTATTCTCAGATTTATGCCCTGCAAAATTTCTGAGAAAATCCATTTGATGAGCAGTTGTAAGTTTAGTATCTAATTGCATTTTTGTGTAAATATTCATTAAACATGTAGCTCTTAAATAATGAAATTTGAATTTAAATTGAATATGTTTTGTTATATTTTCTGCAATAAAAACGCGAATAGCTCCACCATTATTCATATTCTTGTAATTACTTTTATTTGAATCACTTTTTGCAATGTAATATGGATTAAAGTTTTGTGTGAGAAAAACATACTCTTCTAAGGGGGTATTTTGAGGATAATTTATTCTTTTTCTTCTATTTATAGCACGTTCTGACACTATATATGTACGAATAATTTCCATTATCCATCCAGGAACTTGTAAATAATATCTTTTTTCAAGTCCTTTTGCATCAATTAGAGTTCCTTCTCCTATATGAATAGAATACATTTTGTTTGAAATATATTTTGTTTGGATATTCCACCATTTAGTCAATTCATATTGAGAATAATCTTTTGGAAGATTGTCTATAAAGTGACACAAACGCAATGTAAATGTAGTATCCATTCTTGAAGCAGTAGTAAGAGAAAAAATAAATGAGATAATAATTTCTGTTTGTCCTTGATTGAAAATGATATCAAGTATTTGTAATTGTTGTTTCTCTGTTAAAGGTTTAGTATTACCACCATCATTAATATATCCTAAATGTTTATTGTCACTTCCTCTAATTTTATTTGCTTGATTAGTATTAACGATTAAACTTTTATTTTCATTTATAACTATTAAAGCTTTACTTCCTTTACCAGGCATCACTATCCCCTTCCCAAGAGTTAGGTAATCTTTTCCAAAATATTCATTTATAAAATTATAAAATGAAGTGATAGGGTAAAGAAGTTTTTTAGCATAAGTGTTAGTAATCTCTCCTTTATTTACACGTTCTTGTAAATAGTCTCGATATTTGAAATTAGGACGGTTAAAAGGTCTTTTAGCTACTTTCCAATAAGGTGTATTTTCTCGTTCTAATTTGTCTCTTTTATGAATATAGTCAAGTTCATCATCTTGTTCATCACAGAATAATTTGTATTTCTGCAAACAGCTTGAATGTCCATAGATTGTTTCTGAAGGGATTCTTTGATCTTCATTGTACGCAGTATCAGATTCAATTAGATTAACTAAATATAAATTTGCTTCATACCAAAGTGAACCATCACGGTTCATAACAAATGTAAAATGTGAGTAATATGATGAATCATAATTTATATGTTCACGCCAATAATTGTCAAAAAAAGGCTTAGTATAGTAAAGAATGTCACCATTTTGATTAGTTATGGAATTATTTGATTTATCTAGGGTAGGAATGAAAAGATGAAGATTAGATGAAACCTTTTGTTTAAGGTATTTAGGAAAAAATGATTCACGATCATTTAATTGTTTGTTTTGTTTATTCATTATGTTTAACCTTATTATTGATTACTTCAACAAGTAAAATTATAATAGTATTAAAAATACATTAAAATATTGCTAATAAGTTGTGAATAAACTTATTCGCTAACAGGTGTCATTTAAAACTCTTAAAACTCCAAAATTCATATTACTTGGGTTTCTATATTCTGCAAAACTAAAATGAAAACGGCTTTCTAACCAACCTAAATTTGATCTTCCCATATTTTCTTTTGGTAATTTTTTTAGCATAATTTATCCTTTAAATATATAACTTTCCATAGAAATAACACGATTTAAAATCTCATTATTAAATCCTAATCCCACATAATCATAACTAGCACCTAAAGCCATAAATAATGGTAAAAAATGTTCAAAACTTGGGTGCATTTGATGAAAATTTTCTATTTTCTCAAACTCTAATATTTGAGAAATATCGCCATTTTTTAATATATTTCTTATTTTTTCATCAAATCTTATTACTAAATCATCTGCTTTTTCAAATGGGTTATAAGAGACATTTCGTAAATTGTGAGTGATTGAACCACTTGCAATTATCAAAGAATCATCTCTTATAAGCCTCAGTTTTTCGCCTATTTTTAAAAGTTCGATTGCTTTAAAATCATAAGGCAATGAAATCTGAATTACTGGAATATCAAGTTCTTCAAACATCATATAAAGTGGAGTCCACACTCCATGGTCAAAACTTATTCGGTTTTCATCAATAGTTGGATTAAAATCTTTTAATATTTCAAGTAATGTATTCGTGTATTGTATATCACTTTTTATTGGATATTTTATTTTATACATCTCTTCTTCAAAACCATAAAAATCGTACATCAATTCTTTGGCTAAAGGATTAATTATTTTTAATCCTTTAGTTATCCAATGGGCTGAAATAACAACTATATATTTTGGTTTTTTAAACTCAGTTGTAATATTTTTTAAATTAATTTTAGTTTTTGAGTTCACCAAAATTGTATTTGGTGCGCCGTGTGAAATAAATAGTGTTGGATTCATGGTTATTGTGCTAAAACACCCTCAATATCAATTGCTAATTTAACTTCATCGGAAACTGCAACACCACCTGTTTCTAAAGCTTTATTCCAAACTATACCAAAATCACTTCTTTTGATTTTTCCATTAAGTGAAAAACCAGTTCTTTGTTTTCCCCAAGGATCTTTGATTACAGAACTTGTTTCTAAATCAAGTTTGATATTTTTTGTTACGCCTTTCATAGTAAAATCACCATAAACTGCATCTTTTTCAATTTTTGTTGATTTAAAAGTAATTTTTGGAAATTTTGCAACATCAAACATCTCTTCAGCTTTTAAATGTTCATCTCTTTTTTCATTTGCTGTATTAATAGAAGCAACAACAATTTCTCCGTTTATTGATTTTAATGTATTTGTTTTTTCATCAAATTCGAAAGTTCCAGTAACATCATTAAATTTACCAGTAACATTTGTAATCATCATATGTTTTACTGTAAAACCTGCATTTGTGTGACTTGTATCAACGCTATAATTTCCTGCAAACAGAGCTGTTGAAACAGCAAGTGATGCTAAACTTAATTTTAAAATTTTCATAATATTCCTTTTTGTATTTTATTTTACTAATTAGTACTATTAAAGCAAAAAATTTAATTTGCTTTGTAAACTTTATTTAATAAATCATATAAAGTATTTAATTCTTCATCACTTAAAACTTCCAACGCATGGGTTAGATTTTTTGCATGATTTGGAAAAACCTCTTCAATAACAGTTTTACCTTTTTGAGTAATAGATAATATTGATGCTCTACTATCATTTGGATCTTTTATTGAAGTTATCCACTCATCTCTTTTTAGATTTTTAACAACAACAGTTATATTTCCTGGTGTGCTCATAGTTAATTTTGTAATTGAACCAATATTTAAATCACCTAAATGATATAAAACTTCTAATACTTTAAATTGATTAAACGTAAGATTATGTTTTGATAAATAATTAACAGTTAAATTTGTAATTTTTAAACTAGTTTTTTCTAATCTAACAACAGTTTTCATAGCTTTATCAGTTCTATGACCATATGATTTTAACGATTTTTTATCCATAAACATTCTCCTTTTGAAATTATAGTACTAATTAGTATTAATGTCAAGGGCTTTTTTAAATTTATGAAATTTTTGCTTAACCTTTTCATAATGAATCTTTGGATAAAATATTCCGTTTTGCTATAAAGAATGAAAAAATAAGGATACTAAAATGCTACTGACGCCAGGTCCAACTCCAGTACCAGAATTTGTAAGAAAAGCGATGGCTGACATTACGATTCACCATAGAACTGAAGAGTTTGAAGCGATTTTTAAAAATACTAGAGAATTATTAATTGAAATTTATGATATGCCTGAAGTTGTAATGTTAGCTTCAAGTGGTACAGGTGCAATGGAAGCTTGTGTTACAAATTTAACACATAAAAAAGCACTTACAATTAATTCAGGAAAATTTGGTGAGAGATTCGGAAAAATTTGTGCTGCATTTGGTATAGATTACACTGAAATAAAAAATGAATGGAATACTCCTGTGAGTGTTGAAGCAGTTTTAGATGCGATAAAAGCTGATTCTTCAATAGATGCTGTGTTTATTCAAATTTGTGAAAGTGCTGGTGGATTAAGACATCCAGTTGAGCAAATTGCTGCTGAAATTAAAAAAATTAATAAAGATATTATGATAGTTGCAGATGGAATTACAGCTGTTGGTGTTGAAAAAATTGATACTACAAATCTTGATGCAGTTGTAACTGGAAGCCAAAAAGCTTTAATGTTACCACCTGGTCTTGCAATGATTGGATTCTCAAATGCAGCAGTTGCTAAAATTGAGTCAAAACCTAGAGGTTACTATTTTAATCTTGCTATTGAAATTAAAACACAAAGAAAAAATACAACAGCTTGGACAGCAGCAACTACACTAATTATTGGTTTAGGTGCAATTTTAGAAAAACTAAAAGCTGATGGATTTGATAACTTATATAAACAAACAGCCTTAAGAGCAAATGCTACAAGAGAAGCTTTAAAAGCAATTGGATTTGAAATCTATCCAAAAACTCCTGCAAATGCAATGACAACTGTTTACACAGAACAATCAAGTGCGATTAGAAAAATATTAGAAAATAAATATAATGTAAATATTGCAGGTGGTCAAGACCATTTAGCAGGTAAAATTTTTAGAATTAATCACATGGGATTAGTTGAAGATTATGAAGCATCTTGGGCTGTAAATGCTGTTGAATTAGCACTTGATGATTTAGGTATTAGAACTTTTGATGGAACTGCTAATAAAGTTTTTGCATTAAATATGTTTAAAGGAAATTAAGAATAATGATTTTTGAACACGAAATTCCAAAAGGAAGTCGATTATACTTTGGAGCATCTGCTAAAAGAAAAAGAGTATTAGAAAATCAAGTTTGCGATATTTTAGAAAATAGTGGATTTGAAGAGATATTAACTCCAAATTTTTCATATTCTCAACATCAAGCAATCGCAAATGAGAGAAAACTAATAAAATTTTCAGATGAGCAAAATGAACAAGTATCTTTAAGAGCCGATTCAACTTTAGATGTGGTAAGAATAATTACAAAAAGATTAGGAAGAACAACAACACATAAAAAATGGTTTTATGTTCAACCTATTTTTTCTTATCCATCAAAAGAAGAGTATCAAATTGGATGTGAGTGGATAGATCATGATAATATTGCTGATATTATGAATTTAACAGCAGATATTTTAAAAGCTTTAAAGATAGAACCAATTTTGCAAATATCAAATATCAATATTCCAAAACTTGTATCAAGTGAACTGAATATTGATATTGAGTTATTTAAAAATGGGGAAATTGCAACACTATTTAAATTAAATTGTGAATGGCTAAATAAACTTATAAAAGTTAAAGATATATCTAGTTTAGAAAAAGTGATAAATATTGTTCCTGATTCTATTAAAATAGAGTTAGAAAAACTTCTTTTAAATGCGAAAGAGGTAAATTACACAAATATAATTATTGCACCACTTTATTATGGGTCATTAAGATATTATGATGGTATTTATTATAGAGTGATTAATGAAAATTTAACTTTATGCAATGGTGGAATGTATTCTAGTGAAGGAATAAATTCACTAGGTTTTGCACTATACACAGATAATTTATTAAAAATTTTAGAGGATTAAGAATGAGCGCAGATGTAATAGTTGGTATCCAGTGGGGAGATGAAGGAAAAGGTAAGATAGTTGATATGCTTGCTCAAAAATATGATATGGTATGTAGAAGTCAAGGTGGACATAATGCTGGTCATACAATTTGGGTTGATGGAGTAAAATATGCTTTACATTTAATTCCATCGGGAGTTTTAAATCCAAAAGCTATAAATGTAATTGGAAATGGTGTTGTTTTATCACCAGAAAATATTATCAAAGAGATGAGTCAATTTCAAAATCTTGAAGGAAGACTATTTATTTCTGATAAAGCACATTTAAATTTACCATATCATGCTTTAATTGATCAAGCAAAAGAGAAATTAAAAGGTGACAAAGCTATTGGAACAACTGGAAAAGGAATCGGACCTGCTTATTCTGATAAAATTAATAGAGTTGGACATAGAGTTGGAGAACTTTTAGACCCTTCTAAATTAACTAAATCTATTTTAGAATATTTTGAACAAAATAGAGCAATATTTGATGTATTACAAATAGCAACTCCAAATGAAAAAGAGTTGTTAGAAGAGTTAAATGGATATAAAGAAAAACTAGCTGTATTTATTACAAATACAACAAATATGGTTTGGAAAGCTCTTGATGAAAATAAAAGAATTTTACTTGAGGGTGCTCAAGGAACTATGCTTGATATTGACCATGGAACATATCCTTATGTAACTTCTTCAAATACTGTAAGTGCTGGTTCATGTACAGGTTTAGGGCTAAGTCCTAAAGATGTAGGAATCGTAACTGGTATTACAAAAGCTTATTGTACAAGAGTTGGAAATGGACCTTTCCCATCAGAAGATTTTGGTGACGAGGGTGAAACTATGGCTCAAGTTGGAAAAGAGTTTGGAACAACAACTGGAAGAAAAAGAAGATGTGGTTGGTTTGATGCAGTTGCAGTAAAACATGCAGGAAGATTAAATGGTTGTGACCAATTAGCTTTAATGAAACTTGATGTTTTAGATGGATTTGAAAAAATCAAAATTTGTGTGGCTTATGAGTTAAACGGGCAAAGAATAGATTATGTTCCAACAAGTTTAGAAGATGTAAAAGCTATTTATGAAGAGATTGATGGATGGGATAGCGTTGTTGGAATTAGAGATTATGATAAATTACCAGCAACTGCAAAAAAATATATAGAAAAAATAGAAGAAGTAACTTCTGTTAAAGTTGGAATCGTTTCAACATCTCCTGAACGAGATGACACAATTATAAGGGGGTAAAAACGCATGAGAATGAAATTACATCATACACCGTATGTCTCAAGAAGAATTACAAGAGATTTGATTAGTTGTGACTTTGTTGAGGTTAGAAAAGAAAAACATAGTATTGAAGCAGAAGTTGAAAGAATATTAGATGCTGATTTAGAAAAAGAGTTTGCTTTAGATGAAAAAGTTCAAGAAATTTTGGAAGAGCAAGAAGAAGAAATCGAGTATTTAAATGCGGATAGAAGACAACTTTTTTGGATGACTAAAAAAAGATTAGCAAATGATTTTGGAGTTATTTTAAATAACGAAGATAGATTTTCAGATATTGCCCACCAAATTTTAGATTATTTATGGGAAGAAGATTTTATACATTATACATGTTCTGATAATCAAATTAAAAATGTAATATTTGCTTCTTTAGATGATTTTATTAAAGGTTTTGAAAAAGCTGATAGTGAAGTTATGGCAAAATTAAAAAATTATAAAAGAAAATTAATACCAGGAACGGATGATTATGATCTTGTATATCACAGATTATATGAAGAGGAATTAACAAAAAGAGGATTGATATAAATGCAAAAAGTATGGATATATTTAGAAAATGGGACTTTTTTAGAAGCGAAATCTTTTGGTGCAACAGGAACATCTGTTGGAGAAATAGTTTTTAATACATCATTAACTGGATACCAAGAAATTATTTCAGATCCATCTTATGCTGGACAATTTATTACTTTTACAATGCCTGAAATTGGGAATGTTGGAGTTAATGACAATGACATGGAAAGTAGAAAGTGCCATTGTAAAGGTGTATTAGTTAGAAATTATCATGCTGAGTATTCAAATTATAGAGCGCAAAATGATTTAGATTCTTTATTAAAAGAGCATGGAGTTTTAGGTATTTGTGAAATTGATACTAGATATTTAACAAAAATGATTAGAGATGAAGGTGCTATGATGATGATAGCATCAACTGAAATTTCTAACAAAGATGAATTAGCAAAACAATTAGCATCAAGTCCTAGAATTGAAGATATAAACTATATTGAAATCGTATCAACAAAAGAGTCTTATGTTCACAAATCAGGAGCTTGGAATCATTCAATTAAAGCTTATAATAAAGCAGTTATGAGTGATAAAAAAGTTGTTGTAATTGACTTTGGAGTTAAAAGAAATATTTTAAATGAGCTTGTTAACTCAGGTCTTGAAGTAGAAGTAGTTCCTTCAACTTTTAAAGCAGATGATTTAATAGCAAGATTTGAAGCAAAAGAAATTGGTGGAATTTTCCTATCAAATGGTCCAGGTGATCCACTAACATTAATTGCTGAAAAAGAGCAAGTTCAAAAACTAGTAAATGCAAATATTCCAATGTTTGCCATTTGTTTAGGACACCAAATGCTTTCAATTGCACATGGATATGATACATACAAACTAAAATTTGGTCAACATGGTGGTAACCATCCAGTTGCAAATAATGGTGTTGTAGAAATCACTGCTCAAAATCATAACTATAATGTTCCTGATAATATTATAGAGATTGCAGATGTAACACACGTAAATTTATTTGACAATACAATTGAAGGTGTTAAATATAAAAATAAAGAGATTTTTTCAGTTCAACATCACCCAGAAGCAAGTCCTGGTCCTCATGAGTCTAAGTATATCTTTGCTGAGTTTGCAAAGATTGTAAAATAGTCTAATAAAAAAGGGGAAGTTTATTTAAACTTTCCCCTTTTTTTAATGAATTAGATTTTTATAAAACAAATTTCTCAATCAATTGATAAACTCCAGCAGTTGCAATTCCAGCAGCGATTCCAGCAACAACATCATCACCCATTACACCCAATCCACCTTTTACATCTCTATCTATTTTTCCAATAATTGAGGGTTTCCAAATATCAAATAATCTAAAGAAAATAAAAGCAATTGGTGCCATGTATAAAATATTTGAACTATTAATTCCACAAATAGATAGTGTAATCCACATACCTGCTAGTTCATCAATAACAATCTCTTTTCCATCGTGTTTACCAACTTCTTTTTCATAAATATCTATTTGTTTTATAGCAATTACTGTAATTAATAAAGCTAATAAAAATAGAGTTGATACATGAAGAAATTCAAGTAAAAATAACCCTATAATCAAAGATACAAAAGAACCTACAGTTCCTGGAGCTTTTGGGCTTAATCCGCTAAATCCAACTGTTAAAAAAAATTTTCTTAAATTCAAAATAAATCCTTATTTTTTCTTTTCTATATCTAGTTTTTTTCTTTTTTCCCAAAGAGATTTTCTTGAAATTCCTAGTTTTTTTGATAGTTCAGTATCTGGATATTTACCTTGATACGAAATAACCATCATTTTAACATAATCGTTGATCGTCATAATATTTGAGTTCCCAATAAGTTGATTTTCATTGTTAAATTCAATTTTTCTATATGGAAATTCAATTTCGGTTTCTAAAGTGGAAACTACGCAATTTTTATCTTCAATGAATTTAATTACATTTTCTTTTGCATTTTTTTTCAAAGTGTGATATTCAGTAAGATAAATAATTGATTTAGATTGGATTGCAGTTACTTGTTTTTGCCATGAAGTTGAAGTTAAAGAGATAAAAGTGATTGGTAAATCCATTTTTCTTGAAAGTTCAAAAACTAATTTATCAGCACATTTTTGAGAATTTGATTCAATTAAAGTTGGAAATGATGGAGGTAACAAAGTATCTGTTGTATCAATGTCAGCCATTGTAAATTCAAAATATTCTCTTAAAGTTTGTAACTCTCTTTTTAGACTTCTACAGTCTTTATAGTGGTAGATTTTTCTTATTAATTCATCCATAATAAATGGTTTCATAATATAATCTTTTGCACCATCTTTAATAGGATTAGTAACAGTTTCATCAGAAATATAAGAGACTAAAAGAAGAATGATTGAATTTTCAGAATATTTTTTTATAATATTTTTACATAAAGCTGATGGTAAAGATGTTGATAAAAGAATCGTGTCGTAATCTTTTGTAAGATTATCAATATTTGGTGATTCAATATAATCACAACTATGCCCGTCATCAAGTAATCTTGATACAACTTTTTGAGCTAAATAAATCTCATTTTCAATAATTAATATATTCATTTTCTTTTCCAATCATAATATTTCAATGTAACTATACTTTGAACAGCCACACCTTCTGCTCGACCAATAAATCCCATTTTCTCAGCAGTTGTTGCTTTTACATTTATAAACTGTTTTTCGATATTCAATAACGCAGCTAATGAATTCTTTATTTCATGTTTAAATGGATTGATTTTTGGTTTTTGAGCGATTATTGTTGTGTCAATATTTACAATTTCATAACCAACATTGTGAATAAATCTAACAATATGTTCTAATAATAGTTTTGAATCAATTCCCTTATACTTCTCATCAGTATCTGGAAAAAACTCTCCAATATCTCCAGCTCCACAAGCTCCTAAAAGCGCATCTATAATAGAGTGTATTAAAACATCTCCATCACTGTGAGCTTTAAATCCATATTCATAAGGAAGTTTTACACCACCTAAAAACATCTCTTTGTTATCTTCAAAGGCATGAATATCAAAACCAGTTCCTGTAAAAAAGTTTTTTGATGGTTCTTTTAAACAAGGAAGTTCATTTAGTTCATTTCCAAGAGTTAGTTTTTTGCTTTCATTACTTCCTTGAATATATTTGATTGTTCCATTTATTGCTTTTATTGCAGAACTTTCATCTGTAAATTCAATGTTTGTATCTAAGGCTTTTTTTAGAGTTTTTGTTAGGGAAAGTTGTGGAGTTTGGATTAATTTTACTTCTTCTCTGTTTATTGTATTTGTTTCATAAATTACCGTATCTGTCACATTTAAAGCAGGAACAATACAATCTGCATTTTCTTTTTCGTTTAAAAGATTTTTAATTACACTTTGGGGAATACAAGCACGTGCGACGTCACTTATCATTACATGTTTTGTTGTTACGAATTCTAAACAGTTTAAAATAGATTTTTGCCTACTATCTCCACCTTTTACAAAAGTAAAATCATCGGTGAAATTTTTCATATAATTTAATTCATCTTCATGGGAAGCCACGATAATTTTATCAAATTGTGAAAAAGAAGCTAACCTTTTTGTAACATTTAGCCATAAAGGTTCATTTTCTATTCTAATCCATTGTTTTTTTGTTTTATGCTCAAACCGCGTGGAATTCCCCGCGCATAAAACTATGAGTGTAACATCTAACAACAAAAACCCCTTTGTGTAAAAAAGTTACAGATTATAGTAGAACTTTACTTATGCTTAAGTTAAGAATTTTGATTAATTACCTCTTTTATTACATCAATAGAATTTAAAAAATTCTCAACATCAAAATTATATTCAGAAACTTTTCCTAAAGCCTTGTGAATATTTTCATCACTTAGCGGATAACGAATATCACATAATATTTTTATAATTTCTAAAATTTGGGCTTTTGTCTTAAACTCATCTGGACAAGATTCAATATCATCTGTAAAAGCAATAGGAATTATTATATTTGGACTTATGTCCCATTGTTTAAATACATTTGCAGTTATTCTTGCACAACTATAACCTGTATATTTTTTTTCACAGTATGTTGTGTCTTTTGTTTCTTCCAGTTCAACTAAAAATTCTTCAGATTTTCTATTTTTTTGAATAACTTGAGAAATGATAAATTTGCCAACTTCTTGTAAAAAAGCAGGTAACAAAAGTTCATTTTTTAAATCAAAGTTTATAGTTGAAACCCAAGTGTTTACAATATTTGAAGCTAGTGAACTTATAAAAAGAAAATCATCATTTTTTACAGCGTATGCTAATAAATTACTATTAATAGTATTTTGTACAGCAGAACCAATAGCAATTGAAATGGTGAAATTTATTCCTAATAAATTTATAGCTCTACTTAAAGTTTCTACTTTACTTTTAAATCCAAACATACTTGAATTTGCAACTTTTAAAATAGTTACGACCATTAACGGGTCTTTTTCAATAATTAAAATTAACTCTTGAATATTAGTATTTTCAATATTTTTATATTTATCAAGTTCAATTACACTAGAAGGAAGCGGTGGTAATGAGTTTATCTCTTCTATTAAATCTTTTTTCATCATTTTCCTAAAATATTAGTAATTTATTTCTATTTCATCTTCATCATCAATAAGAATATTGAATTTTTTGTTTTCTTCTTTAAAATTATTAAGAATTTCACATATGTTGTTCTCAAGAAGAGTTTTATTTTCATCAAATATTGATAAAAAGCTAGTTTTATAAACAGTTGTAAAAATTAATCTAATCACATATTTGGGCAATATTATCTTATGATCTTCAAAACCTGCATCTAAAATAGCTAAATCTTGATTAGATTCAAGAATATATGTTACACATAAACCATGAAATATATTATTTGAAATGAAATTTCCAAGAGATATTTTAATCTCATCAGTAGAAATCTTTTTACTAATTTTATCTTTTATATTTAAAAGCTCATTTTCTAATTCAATATTTTTATTTTCTAAAAACTCTTTTAAAATAAGCTCATTTGGAATTTTAATATTGTCTAAAATAATAGAATTCATTTCATTGTATTCATTTTGAAGAATTTCTAAACCATTTATTTGTATAAACGTAGAATATAATCTTTTTGCTTTTTCCAAATTTAGCTGATTTGTTGAATAAAAAAGGCTAAGGCTTAAATAAATTTTTGAATAAACAGATAAAAGATGTGATGCAATTTTATAATTATTCACATAGGTATAAATTTTATTTAATAACTCATCAATTTCAAAATTATATTTATTTTTCATTGATGTATTTATTGTTAAATCAAATATTTCTAATTTGAAGAATTCATGATAATCATTTTTGATTGGTTTATAATCTGCTAGAATTTGAGTAATTTGATGATATTTATATGTAGGAATATCATCTGCAAAATATAAAAGTTTATAAATAATTTCTAAATTTGTATTACTTGTATTTTGTTGAGAAAATACAAAATCATCAATGATTAAATGATAATCAAGTTTTTTCAAAAAATCTTGATTTAGTTGATAATTTGTTAAAAGTGAATTTAATAAATCATTTTGAAAATCTTCTAAGTTTTCAGCGATATTTTCACTTGGAAAATATAAGCTAAATTTTTTATAATAAAATCTTAATATTCTTTGGAAATGTTCTGTTTCAAAATATAAAACTTCATTTAAAGAATTTTTTAACTCTTTTATTAATTTTAAGATTAAAACCGAAGAGTTCATTTTAAATATTAAAAATTCTTGAGAATCTAAATTCTCAATTTCATTCCCGAAATCACTCTCTTTAGATAAAATGTAACCATCTTCGTGTTTTTCAAGAGTTAATAAATAGTTTTTAAAAGTTGTGTTTAAATCAGTTAATTCAAATCTTATCTCATCAATATGTGAAAAATAATATAAATATTTTCCTTGAATATTATTTAATTTATTTAATTTTTCTTCATCTAATAAAACATTAAATTTTAAGATATTTATTGTTTCAGTCATTAGCTCAAGAAAAAATCTTATATTTTTTTTTGCAATTATGTCAATAGCGTTAAAACTGCATAATTGAGTAATCGTTCGTAATAAAACAATATAAGAATCAAATGTAATGGAAAAAAGTTTTGTATCATTTAAAAATAAGAATTTTAATTTTGCTTCATAAAATCTAAAAAGATTAGAAAGTGAATCAAAATTATAGCTATTGTAAGATTCTATGATTTTTTCTTTTGTTCCCATAGATAAAATATGTAACATTATATTTATGTCTTTAAAAAAATAGATTGAGTCTTTTTGAGTAATATTTAGTAGTTTTTTCTCAATAAAAAGATTTATTAGTTCTTTAAATGTAGGATTACTTAAAAATAAATTTTCTAAATCCTGAGGAACGTTTTCCTTTTTGATAGAGAGAGCTTCTATATAATTTATTGTATACAAAATATTTTTTTCAAGAGAACTTATTAATTGATTATCATTTTCTAGAATATTATATTTTTCTAGTACTTCGTCTATTTGTTTTATACAATCTTTTTGTTCTAGTTCTTTATCTGTAAAAAAAGAAAAAGTTGGAGAGTTTGTAGAATCTTCATTAATCATCATCCCTGCCCCTATTGTATATTTGAATTATTATATAGAAAAGAAACTTATATGAATAATAATTTGGAATTAATGAGAGTAATTAAGGTTCTCTAAACATATTTAGCTATAATCGATTTACAATTCAAATATAATAAACTATAGGATTTTAAAAATGAGAAATTGGTTAGACAATCATAAAAATGACAAAATTAGAACTCAAATGTACTATGCAAAACAAGGAATTATCACGCCAGATATGGAATATGTGGCAAAAGTTGAGAAACTTGACCCTGAGCTTGTAAGAGCTGAGATTGAAAGAGGAAGATTAATAATTCCTGCAAATGTTAACCATAGACAATTAGTTCCAATGGCGATTGGAATTGCATCTTCATGCAAAATAAACGCAAATATCGGTTCTTCTGCACTTGCTTCAAATGTTGAAGGTGAAATAGAAAAAGTTGATGTTTGTTTAAAATATGGTGCTGATACAATCATGGATTTAAGTACAGGTGGTGACTTAGATATGATTAGAACGGCTGTTATTCAACATTCAACTGTTCCTATTGGAACAGTTCCTATTTATCAAATCTTACATGACTGTAAAGATAAAATCGAAGATTTATCTATTGAAGTTATGTTAAAAGTTTTAGAAAAACAAGCTTTACAAGGTGTTTCATACTTTACAATTCATGCTGGATTCTTACTTGAATTTATGCCTCATGTTGCAAAAAGAAAAATGGGAATCGTATCAAGAGGTGGTTCTTTAATGGCTGCTTGGATGATGCATTATCACAAAGAAAATCCATTTTATACAGCTTTTGATGAGATTTTAGATATTTGTGCAAAATACGATGTATCTTTATCTTTAGGAGATTCATTAAGACCTGGATGTTTAGCTGATGCTTCTGATGAAGCTCAATTAAATGAGTTAAAAGTTCTTGGAGAATTAACTTTAAGAGCTTGGGAAAAAAATGTTCAAGTTATGATTGAAGGTCCTGGTCACGTTCCTTTAAATCAAATTGAAAGAAATATGAAACTTGAAAAAGAGTATTGTCATGAAGCACCGTTCTATATTTTAGGACCATTAACTACTGATATTGCAGCTGGTTATGACCATATTTCATCTGCTATTGGTGCAGCTGTTGGTGGATGGCATGGAGCTTCAATGCTTTGTTATGTAACTCCAAAAGAGCACTTAGGTTTACCAAATGCTGAAGATGTTAGAAATGGAATTATTGCATATAAAATTGCTGCTCACTCTGCTGATATTGCACGTGGAAGAAAAGGTGCAAGAGATATTGATGATGAAATGTCTGATGCAAGATATGGATTTGACTGGAATAGACAATTTGAATTGTGTTTAGATCCAGAAAGAGCTAAAGAGTATCATGATGAAACATTACCTCAAGATGTATTTAAAGAGGCAGAATTCTGCTCAATGTGTGGACCAAAATTCTGCTCATATAAAATTACTCAAAAAATTGTAAAAGAGCATGGTCAAGCAATGATTGATATTGCTGGTTAATTAAGATAAAAATTATCCTATTTAAAATATAATGCAATAGTTGAAAAATTATAAAGGAATTTTTATATGGCAAATGTAGAATTAATTAAAAAAGAGTTAGAAAATATTAAATATCCAGGTTTTGCAAAATCAATAGTAGAATTTGGATTTGTAAAAGACATTCAAGTAGATGGAACAAATTGTTCTATTCTTCTTGATATTACTTCAACCGCTCCTGAAGTTGAAGCACAATTAAGAAAAGAGATTACAGCAAGTTTAAGTGCTATTGGATTAAATGTTACATTAAATTTTAATAAACCTCAAGAACAAAAACAAGCAAGTAATAGTGTAAGTGGAAAAAATATAGCTCCTCAAATCAAAAAAGTTGTAATGGTAAGTTCAGGAAAAGGTGGAGTTGGGAAATCAACTACAACTGTAAACTTAGCCGTTGCAGCTGCAATGCAAGGTAAAAGAGTTGGTATTTTAGATGCTGATATTTATGGACCAAATATTCCTAGAATGATGGGTTTACAAGGAAAAGAAGTTCAAATTGTTGGAGATAAAGCAAAACCATTAAATGCTTACGGTGTTGATGTTATGTCAATGGGTATGTTAATGGAAGAGGGGCAAGCTCTTATTTGGAGAGGTGCTATGATTATGAAAGCAATCCAACAACTTTTAAGAGATATTTTATGGGAAGAGTTAGATATTTTATTTATTGATATGCCTCCTGGAACTGGTGATGCACAATTAACTTTAGCGCAAAGTGTTCCTGTAAGTGCTGGAATAAATGTAACAACTCCTCAACATGTTGCACTTGATGATTCAAGAAGATCTTTAGATATGTTTAAAAAACTTCATATTCCAGTTGCTGGAATTGTTGAAAATATGAGTGGATTTGTTTGTCCATCATGTAATGTGGAATCTGATATTTTTGGAATGGGAACTTGTGAAGAACTTGCAGTTCAATATAACACTCAAGTATTAGCAAATTTACCAATTGAACCAGCTATTAGAGAAGGTGGAGATAGTGGAAAACCTGTAGTTTATTTTAATCCTGAATCAGTTTCAGCAAAAAGATATATGATTGCAGCGGATAAATTAATTCAATTCTTAGCAAATATTGATGATAACATTGATAATTCAGCAATTCAGCCAATTATGCCAGCAGGTGTAAGTGCTTGTTCAACTGAAGGTCAAAAAATAAAAGCTGAACATGAATCAGCTCAAAAAGCTAAAAGTAGTGAAAGTTGTGGAACTGGATGTGGTTGCCACTAAAAAGTGTAAAATATAAAAAGAGTTTTTAAACTCTTTTTATATACTTATTTATCAACTCTTGAATTTTTTTCTTCAATTCCTGAGATTCCAAATCTTCTAGCTAACTCTTGTTTTACCCTATCAGGACTTATATTTTTAGATGCAAGTGCAACTAAAACGTGGTATGTAATATCGGCCGCTTCATAGATAATTTCTTCTGTGTCATTATCTTTAATAGCAAAAGTAAATTCTCCAGATTCTTCAACTATTTTTTTAAGCATAGAGTTTTGTTTACCTTGAAGAAGTTTTGCTGTGTATGATTTACTTGGGTCATCATTTTTTTTCTCTTGAATAGTATGATATAACGTATCAATTATCCCATAAGCATTAGTAGTATTTATTTGCACATCACTTATAGTTTCATTAGTATTTAGGTTTGTAAAAAAGCAAGATTTTCTTCCTGTATGACAAGCAACACCTTCTTGATTTACTTTTAAAAGTAATGTATCATTATCACAATCAACTAAAATTTCAACAATTTCTTGAAGGTGATTTGAGCTTTCACCTTTCTTCCAAATTCTTTGTTTACTTCTACTAAAATAGTGAGCATAGTTTGTTTTGATTGTTAGTTCAAGGGCTTCTTGATTCATATATGCAAGCATTAAAACTTCATTTGTTTTGCTATCTTGAGTGATAACAGGGATTAAATTATCCATTTTTACCCAATCAATTTTATTTAATTGTTCCATAATCTTTTCCTTTAAAAATTTGTCTGAACATCAATTTTTAATAAATCTATAGTTCTCTCTTCTTTATTAATATCAATATCAATCCCAAAATCAAACTCTTTTTTCTCTTGTTTTTCTTCATAAGATCTATAATCTTCAATTTTTTCATATTTAAGATTTTCATCATATTTTATTTCAGGTTTAACTATTACAACAGACTCTATTTTTTTTGCATAAATAGAAGTTGTAAGGATGAGTATTAGAGTTGAAATTAATAAAAAAGAATTTTTTTTCATAGTTTTAAAAGAAGTAGTTTCCTACTTCTCTTTTTATTGATTTATTGTTGCATCTCGAGATTTATCTTTAGTATCAACCCAAATATTTGGAGTTGAACCACCAGGTGTTAAGAAAATCTTAGCATCTTTGTTTTCTCTTAGTGCGTCATTGAATTTACCTTGAACTTCAATTTGTTGCATATGTAATAAATTAGGAGTTAAAGATTCTGATATAGATTTATTTGCAACAGATTGTGCTTTAGCTTCAATAGTTACAGCATCTGCTCTACCTTGAGCTTCAATTCTTTTAGCTTCTGCTTCACCAGTTGCTTGTGCAGCTCTTTTCTCAGCTTCTTGTTTTGCTCTTAAAACTTCGTATCTTACTCTTTCAGATTCTTGGTTTGCAATTTGAACTCTTTCAATTTGCTCTTTGATTTTTGCAGGAAGTACAATTTCTCTTAATTGAACAGATTCAACACTTACAGGTTTCCCCTCAAGATTTTCAATTTGTCCTCTAATTCCTTGTTCAATCATAGTTGCAATTTCATTTCTTTTCATTGGAAGGTCTTCCGCATTAAATCCACCAACAACATTTCTAACAACATTTCTAACAACTGGATTTACGATTTTGTCTTCCCATGAAAGTCCCCATGTTGCAATTGTAAATGGAGCTCCTGAAGCTGTTAATCTATATTGAACAGTAAGTTCAATAGAAACAGGTAAACCTCTAGCATCAAGAATATTAATTGCTGGATTAATTTTAATTCCCGCATCAAATCCACTCATTTCTTCAACACTTCTATAGTTTAAAAGTCTAACTTTTGTATCAACTATAATAACTTTTTGGAAAACAGGAAGATATAAATGGAAACCTGGATTTAAAGGTGTTTCATCATATTTACCAGTAGTTGCTTTAATACCAACTTGTCCTGATTCAATAATTACAAATGGTTTGAAAATAAAAAGCGCACCTATGATTATTATAACTACATAAATCATTCCTGCTTTTTTACCGAAGTTTTTAAAAAATTCAGGTGTTTCAAAAGGAGGTTGAAAATTTCCACCACCATTATTATTCCCACTGTTATTTCCACCACCGTTATTCTGTCTGTTTTTAAAATAGTCGTTGTCTATTGGCATATTTTTCCTTAATTTAAATATTTATATCGTATATTAATTAACTTTAGTTAACGTATGTTAAATATTTAATATATTTCTCATTTTTTCCAGCTACTAAATCAAAGTAAGCTGATTGTATTTTCTCAGTAACAGGTCCACGTGAGCCACAACCAATGATTCTTGCATCAACATCTCTTATTGGAGTAATTTCAGCTGCTGTTCCTGTAAAGAATGCTTCATCTGCAATATAAACTTCTTCTCTACTAATTCTTCTTCTAACAACTTCAATTCCCATATCAGCAGCTAATTCAATAACTGTAGCTTGAGTGATTGACTCTAAAGAATTGTCATTTGGAGGAGTGATTAATTTTCCATCTCTTACTATAAAGAAACAAGCTCCTGAAGCTTCAGCGATATAACCTTGGTCATCTCTTAGTAATGCTTCATCATATCCAGCTTCAACAGCTTCATATTTAGCCATTTGAGAATTTAAATAATTTGCAACTGCTTTTGCTTTTCCCATTCCTGAAGTATTTGGAGTTCTTGTCATTGAAGATATTTTAACTCTAACACCTTTTCTAAGACCTTCTTCTCCTAAATAAGCTCCCCATTCCCATGCAGAAACTGAAACTTTTACAGGAGCATCTTTATGATAAAGTCCCATTACACCGTAACCTAAATAAACTAAAGGTCTTATATATGCACCATCGAATAATTCGTTTTTTTGTAATAATTCAATTTGAGCTTGGTTTAATTCTTCAAGTGTAAAAGGTACATTCATAAGTGTCATTTTTGAAGAGTTTAATAATCTTTTAGTATGTTCATTAAGTTTAAAAATTGCACATCTACCATCTACAGTTTTATAAGCTTTTGTACCTTCAATTGCACCATTCCCATAATGAAGAGTATGACTAAGAACGTGTACTTTTGCATCATGCCAATTTACAAATTTTCCATCCATCCATATATATTTTGACTCAGTCATTTTATTAATTCCTAATGATTAAATTTTTAGCAATTATTTTATCCAAGATATTATTAAAATTAACTCTCAGAAAATGGCTTATTATGTATTTAAGATATTTAAATGTAATATAAAAGAAAAAATATAGGTAAGAAAAAATGCTTTTAAAAAAGTTCTTTCATTTATTAACTTTAATTCTCTTTTCATTTTTTCTAACGGCATGTGCTACTACTAGCAATCAAATGGCGGTTAATGGAAAATTAGTTTATGAAAAAGAGCCTATTACTCCAATTTTAATAAATGAAATAAGTCAAATTCTTTTACTGGTAAAACAAAATAATTTAGCATTATTGAATAATAAATATATACATCCAAGTTATGGATTTTATGATATTAGAAAGTTTGAAAAAGAAAATACTTTTGAAATCAAGAAGAGTATTACTACAGAATTTAGTAATGAAATAGATATAGTTGATGTAAAAATTGAAAAGGCAACTTTTAATTGTAGTCCTTTAGATGATAGTTCGTATGGTTGGGATAAAGAAGGAGTATATTTAGATACGCAAATAAAACCATATATAACAAATATTATGGAGGAAGTGAATCTTTTAGAAGTTGATAAATTTAAAAAAGAAGATTTAGAAAGAGCTAATTTTATTGAACAAACAAGTTATGAAATCACAATTCCTTACAATGTAATATTTTATTTAACAAAAATAGAAAATAATTGGTACATAACTTTGATTGATAATGTAGCAACGGATTGTAGTAAATAAAAATATAAGGTAAAAACATGAGTCAACAAATATTTTGGAATGGCAAATTCTCAAAGGCTGATTATTTTTATGGAACAAAAGCAAATCAATTTTTAGCATCAAAAATAGAGTTATTTAAAAATCATAAAAAGCTTCTATGTTTAGGTGAGGGTGAGGGAAGAAATGCAATATTTTTTGCCCAAAATGGTTTTGAAGTTAGTGCAATTGACGCATCTGATGTTGGTTTATTAAAATTAGATACAAGAAGTAAAGAAGAGAATTTAGAAATAAAAACTTTTTGTATGGACTTAAATTTTTGGAAAGCAGATGAAAAATATGATGTAATAGTAGCTTCATATTTGCATATGTATAAAGATGAAAGGGAAAATTTATTTAAAAAAATAGAGAATTCTTTAAACTTTGATGGTTACTTTGTTGGAGAATTTTTTTCAACAAAACAGCTAACATATAACAGTGGTGGACCAAAAGATTTAGATTTACTTTACTCTATTGAGGATTTTCTTAATCATTTTATTTTATGTAAAAAAAATATCTCAGAAGAGATTGTGACTTTAGATGAGGGAATTGGTCACCAAGGTGAGGCTTGTGTAATTAGAGTTGTTATTCAAAAGATTTAAAATTTTGTTTAACAGCTTTTTAACTACGATTTAAGTACACTCTTCTATAATAAATATCAAAAACAATTATAATAAATAATACAGAGAAAAGAATGTTAGAAACAATAAAAAGTTTAATAAAAAACAGAGTTTTAATAATTGATGGAGCTATGGGAACACAGCTTCAATTAGCAGACATAAAAAAAGAAGAGTGGATTTATGAAGGTGCTGATTTAGAGGGTTGTAATGAACTTCTAAATTTAACAGCTCCCCATGTTCTTGAAACTATTCATGATGCTTACGCACTTGCTGGGGCTGATTTAATAAGTACAAATACTTTTGGTTCAATGCCTTGGGTTTTAGATGAATATGGTATTGGTCAAACATCTTATGAACTTTCAAAATTGGGAGCTGCATTAGTAAAAAAATCTTGTGAAAAATACAGTACGCCTGAAAAACCAAGATATGTTTTAGGTTCTATTGGTCCTGGAACAAAATTACCATCACTTGGACACATCAAATATGATGAAATGTATGATGGTTACAAAATCATGGCTCAAGGTTTAGTAGATGGTGGATGTGACATTTTTTTACTTGAAACTTGTCAAGATCCACTACAAATAAAAGCTGCACTTCATGCTTTAAATGATACTGCACCACAAGTTCCAATTATGGTATCAGTTACTATCGAGATGTCAGGAACAATGTTAATTGGTACAGATGCACTAACAATTGCAGCTATTATGGCGCCATTTAATATTTTATCTTTAGGATTTAACTGTGGAACTGGGCCAAAACAAGTTCATAAACATGTTAAAACTTTAAGTGAAGTTTGTAAGTTTCCAATTTCAGTTCACTCAAATGCTGGACTTCCTCAAAATAGAGGTGGAAAAACTTACTACCCAATGCAACCTGATGAATTCACAGCTTTACAAGTTGAGTTTTTAAAAATTAATGGAGTTTCATTTTTAGGTGGTTGTTGTGGAACTACACCTGAACATATCGCAGCTTTATCAAAAGCAGTCGAGGGTTCTATTCCTTTAAAATCTTGTGGATTTTTAAAAGCATCATTAGCTTCACTTTTTGGAATAGTTCCTCTAAAACAAGAACCAGCACCTCTACTTATTGGTGAGCGTTCAAATGCAACTGGTTCAAAAGCTTTTAGAGAGTTATTAAAAGCTAATGATTATGAGGGAACATTAAGTGTTGGACAACAACAAGTAAGAGCTGGTGCTCACGTAATTGATGTTTCCGTTGGATTTGCTGGACGGGATGAGAGAAAAGATATGGATGAGGTAACTGCACTTTATTCACAAAAAGTTGCACTTCCTTTAATGCCAGATTCAACTCAAATTTATGCTTTAGAAGCTGCATTAAAACAAATAGGCGGACGTGCAATTATCAACTCTGTAAATTTAGAAGATGGTGAAGAGAAATTTGATGCTGTTTGTAAATTAGCTAAAAAATTTGGAGCTGCACTTGTTTGTCTTGTTATTGATGAAGTTGGAATGGCTAAAACAAAAGAAGACAAAATCAGAATTGCTGAGAGAATCTTTGATTTATGTGTAAATAGACATGGATTTGACCCTTCTGATTTAGTATTTGATATGCTTACATTTACTATTGGTTCAGGTGATGATGAATATAGAACTGCTGGAATGGAAACTATGGAAGCAATTCGTGAGTTCCAAATTTTACATCCTGAAGTTGGAACTACATTAGGACTTTCGAATATATCTTTTGGTCTTGATATAAAAGCTAGAATTTATCTAAACTCTATATATTTAGACCATTGTGTAAGAGCTGGATTAACATCAGCTATTGTAAATGTTAAACATATTATTCCACTAAATAAAATAAGTGAAGAAGATAGAGCTTCTTGTGATAATTTGATTTTTAATAATCATGAAAAGGGTGACCCTTTATTTGCTTTTATTGAACACTTCTCAAATGTGGAAGCTCATGAAGAGCAAACAGATGAAGAGTATCAAAATATGCCACCACTTGAAAAGGTTCAAAAACTATTACTTGATGGGGATAAAGATAGATTATTACCACTTGTTGAAGAATTAAGACATACAATAAAACCTGAAACTATTGTAAATGAATGGCTAATTGATGGTATGAAAATCATTGGAGAGTTATTTGGAAGTGGACAAATGCAGTTACCATTTGTTCTTCAAAGTGCTGAAACTATGAAAGCAACTGTTGATGCACTTAATCCATATTTACCAAAAGAAGAAAAAGCAAGTGAAACTACACTAATTTTGGGAACTGTAAAAGGGGATGTTCACGATGTTGGTAAAAATCTAGTAGATATTATTCTTTCAAATAATGGATTCAAAGTTGTAAATGTTGGTATAAAAGCAGGCTTAGATACTTTTGTTGAAAAACTACAAGAACACAATGCCCATGCAATTGGAATGAGTGGATTACTTGTAAAATCTACAGCTGTTATGAAAGAAAACTTAGAAGAGCTTCAAAAAATGGGAATTAAAATTCCAGTTCTTCTTGGAGGTGCTGCTTTAACTAAAAACTTTATTGATGAGTATTGCAGACCATATTATGATGGACCAATTTTTTATTGTAGAGATGCTTTTGATGGTGTTGTTTCTATGCAAAGAATTGAAAAAGGTGATGCAAATAATACTGCCCTTGCTGCTGATTTAATACAAATTATTGACACAAGTGATAGAGTTGAAGAAGAAGCGGTTGTAATTCCTCCTTATGAAGAGATTCCACTTCCTGAAAAAGGAACTTTTACTTTTCCTCCAATTTGGGATAGAGTTGCAAAGACAGGTGGAAAACTAGATAAAGAACTTATTTTTAAATGGATAAATCATAGGGTTTTATTTAGACAAAGATGGGGATATAAAAGAGGGAAACAAGACGCAGCTAAGTTCTTAAAATATGAAGAAGAGGTAGTTGAACCAACATATCAAACTTTAAAAGCTGAATTATTAGACAAAGGTATTTTTGAACCTATTGCTATTTATGCTTATTATCCTTGTATTTCTCATGATAATAAACTTTATATTTTTGATAAAAAATATCTGTTTAATACTCTTGCCGAGTCAAAAAATGTACCACCTTTAAGTGAAGCTATAAAAGTGTTGGAATTTCCAAGACAAAAAAGAAAACCTTTTAGATGTATTCCTGACTTTTTTGCAAATGATAGACTGGATGTTGTAGCCTTTACACTTGCAAGTGCTGGACTTAAAATCAGTGATTATGAAAGAAGTTTATATGACAAAGGTGAGTTCACAAAATATTATCAAGTTCATGGACTTGGAGTTGAACTTGCTGAAGCTTTAGCTGAGGTTTTACATAAACAAATTAGACTTGATTTAGATATTGTGCCAAAAGAAGGACATACTTTAAATGATGTTCAAATGAAACAATATGTAGGTTGCAGATATTCTCCAGGATACGCAGCTTGTCCAGATTTAGCAATGAATAGAGATATTTTTGATTTATTAAATCCTGAAGAGTTTGGAATAGAATTATCTGAGACATTCCAAATGCACCCAGAACAAACAACTTGCGCAATTGTGGTTACTCACAAAGAAGCAAATTACTACAATATTTAACACTTAAAACTAAGGATGCATTTCTTGCATCCTTATATATTTTTCCATAGGATTACAATTTTGACTAACAATGCCAAAGGCTTAATACTCACCTCTTTAGGTGTTTTAATAATGAGTTTAGAATCTTTATTTATTAAATTTACTACTATTTCATCATTTCTTTTCTCTTTTTATATAGGGATTTTTATGTTTATTTCAATGGCCGCAACACTTTTATTTAAAGAAAAGAGTTTTGTAAAAAATGCCCTTAAAAGCTCTTTACCTATTTTAATAGTTTGTTCGATTTTAATGGGTGTTTCTAATATATTTTTTATAACAGCAGTAAAAACAACAACAGTTGCAAATGTTGTAATTATCTTTAGTACAGCAGCACTTTTTTCAGCACTTTTTGCTTATTTATTTTATAAAGAAAAAATTACAAAAAATATCTTTTATGCTTCATTTTTTATGTTTGTGGGTTTATATATAATTTTTAATGACCAACTAGATATTGGAAGTTTTGAAGGAAATGTATATGCACTATTATGTACAGCACTATTTTCAATCTCTTTTGTATTATTATCACGATATAAAGAGATGGATAGGTTAGTACTAACCGCTTTAAGTGGTGTATCATTAAGTGTGATTGCATTTTTCTTTTGTGATGAATTAGCAATTGATTTTAAAACTTTAACTATTGTAATGGTAATGGGTTTGATAATAAGCCCATTCTCAAGGGTTTTATTGGGAAATGGTGCAAAGTATATAAGTGCTAGTGAAGTTAGTCTATTAATGATTATAGAGACCATAATGGCACCTATTTGGGTTTGGATTTTTTTGAATGAAATTCCTAGTTCTTACACATTTATTGGTGGAAGTATAATTGTGGCTACATTGATTGTAAACTCTATATACACTTTAAAAAGAGGAGAATAAGAGAATTTTTCCAAACTTTTGTTTGGAAAATTCTTTTTATGCTTTAATTTCACACTTCTTACATCTATCATCAAGACTATATTTACCAGCTCCAATAAACATAAGCGAAATAGAAGCTAGTAGATAAAGTAATGGTAATTCAATTAACAAACCACCAGTTTCTCCTAAAACAAAAAGTTCGCTACTATGAGCTAGAAATATTGCAAAAACCATAGTAAGAGCAAAAAATAGTGATGAAATTCTAGTAAATAAACCAAAAATAATTAAAATTGGAAAAATGATTTCTCCTAAATATACTCCATAAGCTACAAATTCTGGAAGTCCAGCTTTTGTTACTAAAAATTTTATTCCATCAATTCCATTGAATAATTTAGTAAAACCATGAAAAAGCATAAGTGATGCAATTGAAAATCTTAAAATTAATTTTCCAATATCTTCATTTAAAACAGATTCTAGTTTATTTTCACAACAAGTCATAATAATTCCTTAATTTTTAATCTTGGATTTATAGCTTTTTAATATTTAGTAACTGTTTAGTATGATATTTTCGTAAAAACACCAAAGCTAAAATTGCCCCAAATAAGGCCCAAAACATATCACTTTGAGTATCCCAAATATATCCTTGAGTTCCTAAAAAATCATTTGCTCCTTCACCTGAGTAGATGGCAACCCACCATTCTACAAGTTCATAAAATGCAGAAAATGCTAAACAAAAACAAACTATAAAAAAGTTTCTCCAAACTTCTATTGTGATAATACTTTTTCTAATGATAATTTCTCTTGCCACCATAGCTGGAACAAAACCTTGGGCAAAATGTCCTAATTTATCGTAGTTATTTCTGTCTAGTTGGAAAATCTCTTTTATAAAATCAAAAAGAGGAACTAGTGCATATGTGTAGTGACCACCAACCATTAAAATAATGCAATGAATTAAAATAAGTGTATAAACTAAAGGTGTAAGTCTAAATTTATTATATGTAAAAGTCAAAACTATTAATGCAATTATTGCAGGAAGTACTTCCAAAAACCAAGTGAATAAATCTTTAGGATTTATAAGTGACCAAATAAAAACAGAAAAATAAATAAACAACCAAATTCTAATCATTGTAATCCTTTAGAAATGTTAATTATCCTATAATAAAGCTTCAAAATTATAATAAAGGCTTCTCATGAATTATACATATTTTAATCCAACTGCAATAGAGTTTGGAACTGACAAAATAAAATCAATAGTAAATTATATTGATAAAAAATTAAAAGTATTAGTTGTTTATGGTGGTGGAAGTATTAAGAAAAATGGAGTTTACGAACAAGTAAAAACAGCACTTGAGGGTTATACTTGGTTTGAGTTTGGTGGAGTTGAACCAAATCCATCTATTGAGACTTTAAATAAAGCAGTAAAAATTATAAGAGATGAAAAAATCGATTTTGTTTTAGCTGTTGGTGGAGGTTCTGTTATTGATGGAAGTAAATATTTAGCTGCCGCAGCACTTTATGATGGTGATGGTTGGGATTTTTTAGAAGGTAAAGCTGTAGAAAAGGCACTTCCTTTAGGCGCTATTTTAACACTTCCTGCAACTGGAAGTGAATCAAATACAACAGCTGTAATTTCAAGAGTTTCTACAAATGAAAAAAGATATTTTGGTTCATCTTTGGTTTATCCAAAATTTGCAGTTTTAGACCCAAGTGTAATGAGTTCACTTGATGATAGACAACTAGCAAATGGATTAGTTGATGCATTTGTTCATACTTGTGAGCAGTTTTTAACATATCCAACAACTTCACTTTTACATGATGGTTACTCTTTAACAATTTTAAAAGGTTTAAAAACACTTGCAGTTGATTGGAAAAATAGACATGAAATCCAATGGCAAGAAAATCTTATGCTTTTAGCAAACCAAGCATTAAATGGCTTTATAGGTTCTGGCGTTCCACAAGATTGGGCAACTCATATGATTGGTCATGAATTAACAGCATTTTATGGAATTGACCATGCAAGAAGTTTAGCAGTTGTACAACCACAACTTATTAGAGTTATGATTGAAGATAAAAAAGAGAAACTAGATTTAATGGGAAGAGAAGTTTTCGGAGTTCTTCATAATAAAGAGATAGTTCTTGAAGCTTTAGAATATATGTATCAAAGTATAGGTGTTTCAACAAATCTAAATGATTATGATATTGATGATAAAGTTGTTGAAAATATTACATCAGCACTTAAAAAACATGGGATGACAAATATTGGCGAAAATGGGAATGTAACTTTAGAAAAAGTTGAACAAATCTTAAATATGGCTATGAAGAAATAGGTAAAACTATTTCAAACAAAGCTCCTTTATGGATTTTATCCATAAAGGTAAACTCGATATTTTTAGCAGTTAAAGTTCCTTTTAAATGTCTTTCAACTAAAAGTTTACTCATATAAAGACCAATTCCTGTTCCATTAAATTGGTGTTTAGTTGTGAAGTATGGTTCGAAAATTTTATCAATAATTTCATCATCTATTCCACCCGCACTATCTTTTATTTGAATAATTAAGTTATCTTCTTCTTTATAGACATTGATGAAAATATATTTATTATCACCTGACAACTGTTTTAGAGCATCTTTTGCATTTGCTAATATGTTCATCAAAACTTGAATAAGCTCATTTTCTAATGATAACGTTCCTATATCTTGAGTGTCGTTTATTAAATCAATTCTATTTTGAATAAATGTATTACCCATTAATTCCAAGGTTTTGTCAATTACATTTTTTATATTTATTTTTGATAGGCTTTTATTTTTATTGAAAAAACTTCTGAAATCTTCAATAGTTTGAGATAAATACATAGAGGCTTTTTTGATATGATTGATTGACTTATAAAAATCTTCATCACTTAGGGTGCTAAATTCTTTTTTTACTTCCATTCCCGAAGCTGCAATACTTATTGTTGATAATGGTTGTCTCCATTGGTGGGCAATATTTTCTAACATTTCTCCCATTGAAGCCATTCTTGATTGTTGGATTAGAATTCTATTTTTTTCTTCATTTTTTTTGATTTCAAGTTCAATTCTTTCATTTAATTGCTCATTCAATTTTTTTAATAAATAGTGTCTGTAAATTAAAACAATGATGAAAATAATTATTATAGAGGTTGCTAAAATCTTATATAAAAATGTATAGTTTACTTCTTTTTGATAATTTACAGAAATCCATTTGTTTAAAATCTCTTGCTTTTGGCTAAGTGAAATATCACTTACAGCTTTATCTAAAATATGGTTTAACATAGGCTCATCATTTCTTGAAGCAATGCCAAGTTTCCAAATCTCATCAAATTTACCAGCAATTTTTAACTGACCAATATAGTTATTTTGAATGGTATAACCAATAGAAGCTAAGGTATCTATAAAGCCGTAAACTTCACCTTTTCGAACAAGTTCTAAACCTTTATGTATATTTTCAACATCTATAAATTGAATATCTGGATATTTCATTATTAATGTTTCTGCAAAAGCATAATTTTTTACAATGGCAAGTTTTTTATTTTTTATTTGCAAAATATTATCCACAAAAGGTGTGTTTATATCAGCTGCAACTACTAATGGAAGTTCTAAATAAGGTTTTGTAAAATCAAAATATTTTTCTCTTTGAGGAGTTTTCATAACAAGAGAAAATATATCACAAGTTCTATTTTGAGCATATTCTAAAGATTCACTCCATGTTTTTGTAGGAACCAAAGTTATAGTTTTATTGATTTTTTTCTCAATCAATTTTATATAATCAGCTGCAATTCCTATATGTTTGTTTTTTTCTATTTTTTCAAAAGGCATCCAATCTGGATCAACACACATTTTGAGATTATCTTTTTTTTCTAAATAGTTTTTTTCTTCATTTGTTAAAAGAAAGTTATCTTCAAGATGTTTTGAGTAGATTAAATCTTCCGTGTTTATCTCATTTTTTATTGCGCCCATTACTCTATATGTATTTATAATTAAATTGATTTTTTCAGGAGTAACTATTCCCATTTTCCCTTGTTTGTCAAAAACTAATTTTTTCATCTCATTTGCTTCAAAAATTAAACTCTCTAAACTTTTATTTTGAGGATTGTATTTTTCATGGATAAGTTTTGCAACTTCTTCAATGTGTTCAAAGGCATATAAATAACCTTTTATTGTTGCTGCATAAAAATTTTTAACTGTTTCAGGATTCTCTTGTGCGAACTCTTTTGAAGTGAAAATCATATTTTCATAAAAATCAAATCCATAATCTTTTGGATTAAAAATTTTACTTTTATAACCTTTTTCTTTTAGTAAAAATAGTTCATTTGTTGTATAAGCTGCCATTAAATCAGTTTTATCATTTATTAAATCATCTACATTAAATGAGTGTGAAATAAATTTAAAATCACTTAGTTCTAAATTTTGACTTTTTAACATAGATTGCAGTGGTGCAAAGTTTTCTTGATTATTTGTAATCATAATTCTTTTATTTTTCAAGTCATTAGAAGTATTAATATTAGAGTTTTCTAAAGCAATTAATACTAAAGGAGAAGATTGAAAAATTGTTCCTAAAATTAGAACATCTTTTCCTTCTGATTTATCAACAACTAAAGATGATGAGTTTAATCCAAAATCAGATTTTTTATCTAAAACTTCTTGTGTTAAATTTATAGTAGAATTAAATTTTTTAATTTCAACATCAAGACCTAATTCTTGGAAATAACCTTTTTCTTTTGCCACATAAAAACCTGCAAATTCAAATTGATCTAACCACATTAATTGTATAGATGTCTTTTTCAAATTAGAAGCATTTAGAAAAGAGATAGAAATAATTAGAAATATTAATATAATTTTTTTTATTAGAGAACCTTTTTTACGTAATTAACTCAATATTATAACAAAGTAAGATAAAATATGTATTATTAATTTTAGGAATATAAATGTCTAAAGAAAAAACAATAAAAGATAAAATTTTAGAGTATGTTTATACTATTTCAAAACAACCAATATTATTAAAAGATTTATTAGTTGCAAATAGACAACACAATGATGGAATGCATGTAGACCCTGCAAAACTGGGATTTAGAATAAGATTAATTAGAGCATATCAAGTTTATATAGGAATAGTTTTAGCTATTTTAGTTCCAATTTCATTATTAACTCACAAACCTTTAGCAAAAATTGACGCACACATTTCTATCTTAGGAGCTATGGCTATTACAGCTGCTATATTTATAGGATTTAATTTTTTTAGAGATAGAATGAGAGATACAATGACAAAAGAACTTATTAAAAGGTCTTGGAAGTTACATTTTCCATTTTTTTCTTATGAAGAATACTCTTCTAAAATAAATGAAATTTTTGAAAAAGCTATGAGAGAAGAAGTTTCAAAAAGAGATTTAGAAAAGTATATTTTAGAAAATCTTTCAAAATAATAGGTAGGTTTTAATCCTACTTATCATGCAAAGCAACCGCTTCTTTATTTCTTTGTTTTTTTAATTCCATATCAATATATTTTTCAATCAAATCTTGTTTTTGTTTAAAGGCTAAAGTGATTTTTCTCTTAACTGGTCTGTTTTCATAGATAAAAAAACCAGCTTCATACATTGAAAGTCGAATTGGTGTAGCAATTGCGTAAGAACTCATAATAGAGTCGTTTTTACAAAGTTTATAAATATCATCAAAATACTCTTTTGTCCAAAGTTCAAAATTCACATCACTTGAAAAAGCATCTTGATATATTATGTCAAAACTATTTGATTTTAGGCTTTTTATATAATCTCTCGCATTTCCAATAAAAACTTCTATTTTGATTTTTTCATCTTCATATTTACAAGTTTTTGCAACTGAATTTATAATGTGTTTTATATTTTCAAATTCTTTTGGGAACTCAAAAGTCTCAAGAGAATTTACAAGATTTCCATCAAGTTCGGGTGAATAAAAGTTTAGTTTCACATCAAGATTATTTAACAAACAATAATAAATAGTAGAAAAAGTGTTATATCCAATTCCAAAACAAATATCTAAAATATTAAGTTCTTTTTTGTTTGCCAGAAAGGTAAAAGCTGGAATTATATGTTTTGATAAAGCTTCATTTATAGCACCATCATCAGGGTTGTGATAGTGTTGATTATATAGTTTTGAAAATAGGGTGTTTGAGCCGTCTTTTGTGGAAACTAGAGAGTTAATATTATCTTGCACTTAGTTTCTTCATCTTATAAGCCATTATCCCAATGGTGCATTTTTTTTGCTGTAAAAATATAAACATCATCAAAAAGTTCAATACAATTTGGAGCTTGAAATCCAACATTTTCTAGCAAATCTAAAAGTTCATATCTATTGTCATTTGAGATTTTTTCTAGGATTATGATGTTTCCTGAATTTTCCAAAGCTTTGTACATAAGTTTTAAAATCATCTCTTGGTTTTTACAAAAAGATAAAATATCTCCTAAAACTATATATTCAAACTCTCTAGCTGTTGCTTTTAGTTTGGCTGAATTTTCATCTACGAAGGAAATATATTTTATATTTCCTTCGTTTTGTACTCTTACTTCTTCTAACGCAGAATCAATTAAATCTAAAGAGTTATTTATATGAAGAATAGAAATATTTGTATATGGTGAAAATAACTCTTTAAAAAGATTAAGTTTTTGTTGCACTTTTTAGTTTCCTAAATCTTTTAATTTATCTTCACAAAGATATAATTTTTCATTTGACATAACACCAATTTTACAAGATAAAATATCCTTTGCAATCTCTTTTGCTTCATCTAAAGAGTGCATTGTGTAAGTTCCACATTGGTATTCGTTTAGTTCTGGAATATCATTTTGCGTTTGTACTTCTAGTACATCTTTCATAGCATTTTCCCAAGCAGCGGCAACTTCTTCTTCAGCAGGAGTTCCAATTAAACTCATATAAAAACCAGTTCTGCAACCCATTGGAGAAACATCAATGATTTCAACTGAATCAGAATTTAAATGATTTCTAATGAATCCAGCAAATAAATGTTCTAAAGTATGAATACCTTTTTCACTTAATATTTTTTTATTTGGTACACAAAATCTTAAATCAAATACTGTAATATTGTCACCTTTTGGTGTTTTCATAGTTTTTGCAACTCTTACTGCAGGTGCTGGCATGATTGTATGGTCAACTTTAAAACTGTCTAATAATGGCATAGTAAATTCCTTTTTTTAATAAGTTTGGATTGTAGCAAAAGTTTATTAAATGGGCGATAATCTGAGAATATAAAAAGGGATTTTGAATAATCTTTTAACTATGATTAGTAATAAAATAATAAAAAAGAGTTTTTCATGGAATTGGTTTATTTGTGGGTTGAAGATTATAAAAATATAAAGAAACAAGGGTTTAATTTTTCGCCTAGGTTTAGGTGTGAGTATGATGAAAAAACTAATGAATTAAATATTATTGATAAAGACGAAACAGGTGAATTTTATCCTAAAAACTTTTTTGGTGATAATATAAATATAACTGCTATTGTTGGTGAAAATGGGAGTGGGAAGAGTAGTATTATAGAAAATATATTTCAATTCCTAGAAGTTGAACCTTTATCAGGAAGAAATATTTTAATTTATTTGGAAGGAGAAAAATTTATTTGTATAACTGACTTTGATAGTTTACTTATAAAAAATATAAATAGAAAAATTGTAAAAATTAAAAGAAATAATCATAGTCTTAGTAATAATTTATTTATTTATAATAGAAATTATGAACATCAAAATAGATACTTTAGACAATATAAAACAATTAATGTAGATAAGAAATCAGTAATAAATATATTAGTTTATAACTTAGCAGAATCTCTTGATTACAAGTTATCAACATTCATGTATTTTCCAAATAGAATAACCATAAAATACAAAGATACAGAATCACTTAACTCATTATTTATTAATATGACTTATCCACCACCAAAGGAATTGGAAGAACTTTTTAAGGGGAAAGACGATTTTCAACAATTTCTAATTGCATTATGCGCAAGAAATGGCATTGAAAAAGAGTTAGAATTTTATAATGATGAAAATAAAATGATTGAAAAAATAGATAAAACAAAAGAAGAACTAAACGCAACTTTTAATGATTTTATAAATATAAGAATAGAAAAAGAATTTCCATTTTCGGAAGAGAATAAACAATTAATTGATAAATATATTAGTAGAGAATATTTCGAATTATTTGAATTCGACTTAATTGATGAAAAAGATGTACATTATAATAATTTAAGTCATGGTGAGCAAATATTATTTGGATTGTTATTAAATATATATTTTTATTCAAGAAATCAATCTTCTATATTTTTATTAGATGAACCAGAATTATCATTACATCCGCAATGGCAGAAACAATTATTAAATGAAATTATTAATGTTTTTAAAAAATTTACAAATAATGAATTTCAATTGCTTTTAACTTCTCATTCACCATTTATCATTTCAGATTTGCCAAAACAAAATGTAATTCTTTTAGAAAAAGATGAACAAACTGGAAATTGTATAAATGTAACGAATAATGTGGATATTAATCCTTTTGGAGCAAATATACATACTTTACTTTCTCATGGATTTTTTATGAAAGATGGACTTATGGGTGAGTTTGCGAAAGATAAAATTGATACAGCAATTAAATATTTAAATCAAAAAATATTAACTCAAGACGAATTAGATTATAGTGAAAATATTATCTCAATTATTGGAGAGCCAATAATTAAAAGAGAATTACAAAGAAAACTAGATAGTAAAAGATTATCAAAAATTGACAAAATTGATGAAATAGAAGAGCAAATGAAATTGTTAGCACATCGTTTAGAGATGATTAGGAAAAATCAAAAATGATTAAAATTGATATTTCTAAAATAGACAGTTTGAAATATTATAAATATATAGAAACTTATATAAATCAAAAGAATACTAAATATTCTTTAGAAGATATAAATTGTGATTTATTAACCATCTTTGATAAAGACTTAAAACAGATAATAACTTCAAGTCCATATCAAATCAGAGAATTAATAAAAATAGCACCTGAAGATTTTACAAAAGAAATTACACAATTAAAAAATTTATATGAAGTTTTTAGAAATAAATGGGCAGTTGAATTTATGGAAGATTTAGGTATAAAAGTTTGTCCTTTTTGTAATAGAGAGTATATATTTAAATTTGAGGATAAAATAAATGAAGAACCAAGAATAATTGCATCTTTAGACCATTATTACGATAAAGATACTTATCCTTTTTTATCAGTAAGTATTTTTAATTTAATTCCTTGTTGTCATATTTGTAATAGTAAATTTAAACATACAAAAAACTTTTATAATCAAAAACATCTCCATCCCTATGAAGATAGTTTTAATGAAAAAGCTATGTTTTCTCAATTTTTTAATGATGTAGATTCTGAAAATAAAAAGTTTAGTTTATTATCAAAAGAAAGAATATCTTTATCGTTAAAACCTATAGATTGCAAAGATAAAGTTACTCAAAATACAATAGATACTTTTAGATTAGAAACTTTATATCAAGAACACAAAGACATAGTTTTAGAATTAATCCAAAAAAGAGAGATTTATCCTGATTCTTACATTGATGATTTATTTCATCAATACGAAGGAACTTTATTCAAAAACCGTGAAGATGTTTTGAGGCATATAACTGGTGGTTACATCGAAGACAAAGATATAAATAAACGCCCACTATCAAAACTAATTAAAGACATAAGCGAAGAGTTAGATTTGGTATGAGTTTAGTTCATACCAAGATTTTTTCTAACCATTGCTTTAAAAGCTTTCATATCTTCTCTAATCATAGTTGGGATAATCTCTTCTTTACAGGCATGAACGATTGTTGCAAACTCTGGTTTTGAGTAGATTGTATTTCTATCTCTTGCTAAAACTATTAGTTTATTTACATCATCATTTAGGTTTATATCGGCTCTATCGCAGATTGCATCATATACATTAAAAAAAACTTCTCTATCGTGTGAAGTCATTTGACAACTATCATCTAACATTTTAAGTGCTAGTTTTGAAGCGTATTCTATTTGTATTGGTTCAAAGTTGTGAGTTTTTGCCCAA
>Ga0074195_1000697_pt1 | contig 59620 bp, 50 predicted proteins | sample EPASupsiteHSE623_FD_64525 | JGI IMG/M metagenome (GOLD analysis project Ga0074195, IMG submission 64525) | Bioremediated contaminated groundwater from EPA Superfund site, New Mexico - Sample HSE6-23 | ecosystem: Environmental > Aquatic > Deep subsurface > Groundwater > Contaminated ...
CGATAAGCAATACGGCAGCCAGAAGGGAATATTCGACTGCACATGCCGGAACACGTCTATTTCTACAATGCAGCCCAAGTGGAACACCACCCTGGCCCAGTTCCCGACGGAGAAGTACCAGTATAAGCCCTGAACTCAAGCATCACTCTTTTTTTTGACCTTGGCGCTGACTGATTGCGTTGCGGATGTTTGAAACTATTTTAATTAGATCCCAAAAAATGCTAATAACAACATTCTAATGCCAGATAATAGCTTAATTAGTAGTTCTAACTTCATGGTTTGGTCTCTCTTAATCATACTTCAACCAAAATTGATTTTAAGAACAATGTATGATTCAATGAAGTATAATAAGACAAGATGAAAGAGGGATTGATATAAATCGCAGGACATCATCCATTCCGGCAATAGCCTCATTGGCATTGCTGGTATTTCTAGGGGCTCTCGCAGCCTCGGGCGCGGACTACCCTATGACCATAACCGACTCGGCCGGTCGGCAGGTTGCGCTGCAGATGCCCGTGCAGCGCATAATCGTTTTGAACTCGGATGCGGCATCAGCAGTTACCATGCTCGGCGCAGCGGACAAAATTGTCGGCGTCTCCGATTCCATAAAGAATCAGGGCTTTTACTTCCCGGAGCTTAAGAAAAAGCAGAGCATCGGCAAATGGAATGCTCCCGACTATGAGATGATCGGAGAGATCGCCAAAGGAAGCGAAGATTACATAGTCCCGAATATAATCGTAATAGGATTCAGCTACCCGGACAAATCCTACGGCATCTCCGGGGTCGATAAGGGACTGTCATCCTTTAGTAATATCACCGCGATAGGCCTGGACTTCTATAAGCCCGAGAATATGACCAGGGAGGTCAGGCTTTTGGGAACCATTCTTGGAAAGGAAGCAGCGGCAGAAGATTATCTGAACTGGTATGGGGAACAGCGCACCAAGATAGAAAACGCGGTAGGAGGACTGAACAAGCCTAAAGTTTATGTGGAGTGGAGCTCAACCGGCGGCACAGGGGCTCTCTCAACTCTAGGAATCGGCTCGGGATTTGATGGAGTATTGAGGGAAGCAAACGGCTATAACATTGCCAAAGAACTGAATGAGGCTTATCCCAAGGTCGGCTGGGAATGGGTGCTCACTCAAAATCCGGAGGCCGTAATAGTTCGGCAGACCCAACCATCCGGTCAAACACAGATGGGCTGGGAACAATCGCCCTCCCAGGATACCGTGAAGCTGGAGGCGGCAAGAAACGAGGTTTTGGCAAGAGCAGGTGCCGGTGGCCTTCCCGCCGTGAAGTCTGGAAAGGTCTTCTTGGTCGATTGGTCCATTATGAACGGCTTAAACCAGGTAGTAGGAGCCACTTATCTCGCCAAACTGCTGCATCCTGACGCGGATCTCGATCCTGTAAGTGTTCAAAAAGAATATCTGAAACGCATTGGCCTGGATATGCCTGAGGGGAGGGTCTTCGTCTATCCAGAGTTCTCCAGCGCCAAGTAATCGCAGATCAGCAGTTATTCTTTTTTCCTGGCTATCGACGGTTCAATTTGCGAACTCTTGATATGAATTGAATTTCTTATAAATTGAATTTGATAGAAGAGGAGCGCCCCAGCCGAGCCGCGAGTCCTTATTGCGGCCAATGGCAGATGGCCAGGGCATGTTTTTCATCTCATCCAGACTTCAGCAAGTGAGCGCTGCAAGAGCGATTATGTAAAGGAGACCTTTGCACGTCTCGCCCACAGCAAGGACATAATCGTACATAGTAATAAATCTTTTGCCAATCGTATTAAATAATCATTTTTTAGAATTTATAATATCTGGCTATCTTTCGGTCTCCTTTAATGCGTGAAATATTCCTGGCTTGTATGCAATACTCTTAATTTTCTACCACTATCCTGTATGGAGAAAATTCTACATTTGATGTTACAATAATTGATAAATTTAATATTATTACCTCCTCCGATGCCGCGTAACATATTTCATTCCGCGTCATGATAACCCTCGGCGAGTGGGCAATACACTGATACTGAGCACGGAATCGTCGAATAGTCTGGCTTCAAGGAGATACATTCCTCAGACGGTTTATTAAATTTCTTCTATGATAGGAAAACATGCAACTGCTAATTTGTAGCACTTGTGCCGAAATATTTATTAAACTACGAGGAAAAATGGTCAAGCACGTCTCGACGAAGGCTATCCATTCAAATGGCTCTAATCTTCGATCTCAATCATGAAACCGTTTCAGGAGGATTAAAATTGGTAAAGATCAGCATCAAGGGTCTCACATTCAATTACAATAGCCACAAGATCCTCGACGATCTCAACGTCGCCTTAGACGATTCCGAGATCTTGAGCCTGGTGGGACCCAATGGTTCCGGAAAGACCACCCTCATCAAATGCATCGACCGCATCCTCAAGCCTAAGGGAAGCATCCTGCTGGATGGAAAAGAGGTGGAGTGCATGAGCCGGCAGGAGGTTGCGAAGCTCATCGGATATGTGCCCCAGTCCAGCTCGACTCCTCTAGCCACCACCGTCTTTGACACCGTTCTCATGGGCAGAAGACCGCATATCAGTTGGAGGGTCGATGATGCTGATCTGGATAAAGTGGCCGAGGTCCTGGAGAGGCTGCATCTGGAAAACCTGGCAATGCGTGATTTTGCCCAGCTTTCCGGCGGCCAAAAGCAGAAGGTTCTCATCGCTCGCGCCCTGGCACAGGAGCCAGCCGTGCTTCTTCTGGACGAGCCGACTTCCAACCTGGACATGAAGCACCAACTGGAAGTTATGGAGACCATCAGCGGACTTGTCAAGGAGAAAAAAATCTCTGCCGTGATGGCCATCCACGATCTTAATTTGGCGTCACGATTCTCGGATAAACTGGTCATGCTAAAGGATGGCAAGGTCTATGCCGCAGGCGAGCCGAGAGCCCTTCTCAACGAATCCAATATCGGCAAAGTCTATGGAGTCGAGGCCATAATTATGAACGCTCTCGGCAGGCCGTACATCGTTCCGTTGAGGTCTTTGAATGGGGGCCTGGTATGCGATTAGCATCCCTGACCTGGGCCAGCGACGTTGCCCTGTTGCTGGAAGCGGCAAATGAGATGAAGATAGAGCTACTGGCCTGGGTGGTCTCAGAGCTGAATGATGAAAAGGTTGAAGATTGCATCAATTCTTTGAACACCGCCGAAGCGATTCTTCTGCATCCCTGCCAGCAAGACCGGCTCTTCGATCGCGTGGTCGAGAAAATCGACAAAAACATCCCGATCATCTCCTTCGGCCTTGACCCTGCCCTTTGGTCTCATTCCAGCGTCTCCACAAGGATCGTCTCCACTGTAAACGCTTATGTTGTCTACGGTGGCTCGGAGAACACCGTCAACATGATTCGGTACATTGGTCATGAGGTCCTCGGGTATGACTATAGCTGTGAACCTCCCCAAGAGAATCTCTGGCAGGGCTTCTACCACCCCGATGCCGACGGAGCATTCGCCACGGCGGAGGATTATCTGCGTTGGTATGGAAAAAAGCACGAGCACCGCGTCGGCATCCTCTTCTTCCGTACTTATTGGGCCAATGGCGACCTGGCAATCGTGGACGGACTCATTCGAGAGCTTGAGATGCAGGTGGATGTTCTGCCTGCCTTCTGCTTCGGAATGGGAGACAGGGACCTGGGAGCCAAATCCAGCGGCGAAGTTGTGGACGAATATTTCGCGGGAAGGGTGGATGCGATAATAAATCTGCAATCCATCTTTCATGCCGGGGGCGTGGAAAAGTCAGCCCTGGCCCTGAAGAAGCTGGACGTTCCGGTATTTCATCCTCTCACAGTTTACCACAAGACCGAAACCGAATGGCGTGAGGATATTCACGGTCTGAGCAGTTCCGAAGTGGGCTGGTCTGTGGCTCTGCCTGAGTTCGAGGGACTGATCGAGCCGATCCTGGTCGGAGCCTCATCTCGGGAGGAGATCAGGGGAACGGAATTCGAGAGGCACGCCTGCATCGAGGATAGAATCCAGAAGGTATGCCGCCGGGTTAACAGATGGCTCCGATTGAGGGAGAAGCCGCCCTCGCAAAGGAAAGTGGCGTTCATCCTTCATAACAACCCCTGCGCCTCGGCGGAGGCTACCGTCGGCTCTGGTGCCCATCTTGACACTCTGGAGAGCGTAGCCCGCATTCTGGAAAGCATGAAAGAGGCTGGCTACCGGATAGAGAATCCACCGGCGAGCGGCAAAGAGCTGATTTCTGCTATCATGGATCGCAAGGCCATCTCCGAGTTTCGCTGGACTCCGGTGGAGGAGATCGTGAGCAAGGGCGGGGCCCTGGCCATGATGGGCAAGGAGGATTACGAATCCTGGTTCAATGCACTGCCCGAGGCGGCGAGGAAAAGGGTCTGCGATGCCTGGGGACTGCCGCCGGGAGAAGAGAAGGACGGTGTTCCCCCGTCCATGGTCTATAAAGGTAAGATGGTGATAACAGGCGTTAAATTCGGCAATGTCATCATCTGCGTCCAGCCCAAGAGGGGCTGCGCCGGCTCTCGCTGCGACGGCCAGGTGTGCCGCATTCTGCATGACCCGGACATCGCGCCGCCCCATCAGTATCTTGCCACCTATCACTGGATCGAGGAGATCTTCGGGGCTGATGTCATGGTGCATGTGGGAACGCATGGAAATATGGAATTTTTGCCCGGCAAGTCCGTGGGGCTCTCGGGAGCATGTTTCCCGGATATCGCTGTGGGAGATGTTCCCTACCTTTACATATACAACTCCGACAATCCGCCGGAGGGTGCGATTGCTAAAAGACGCAGCTATGCCGTGATCATCGACCACATGCAGACGGTTATGACCGGCTCCGGGCTCTACGGGGACCTCAAGGAGCTGGAGGACAGCATCGCGGCTTATAACCAGAGCAAAGCCTTCGAGAAGGGCAGGGCTCATGCCCTGGAGCATGTGATCTTCGATCTGCTCAACAAGACCAACCTGGCCGGGGAAATGAAGCTTGATCAGCTCGTCGAGGCCGGCACGTCCTTCGAGAAGATCCTGGTGAAGGCACACGCCAAGATCTCTGTGATGTACACCACCCAGATTCCGGACGGCATGCACATCTTCGGACAGGTTCCTGAGGGCGACAAGCGCGTGGATCTGATCAATGCCATTTTGCGCTTTGATTCTGAAACGAAGAAATTCCTGTCAAACCTGATGGACCGAAGCGTCTCCGATCAGGAGCTTGATCCGCTGGCCAAGGAGTTCATCTCGGCCTTCCTGGCGGGCGACATGGAGCCTGAAGCTCAAATTTTGGGAGATCGGCAAAAGAAGCAGAATAGTGCAGCAGTATCGGCTCTGCGTGGCAAGGTCCTGGATCTCTCTCGCAGGATCGAGGCATCGGATGAGATGAGGGCCCTGCTACACGGAATGGATGGCGGATTCATCGAGCCGGGTCCCTCGGGTTTGATCACGCGGGGGAAAGCGGATGTGCTTCCCACGGGCAGGAACTTTTATTCCCTTGATCCGGCTACCGTACCGACCAAAGCTGCATGGCGCGTGGGGAGAAAGCTCGCCCATCTGCTCATCCAAAAATACCAGGAGGAGCAGGGACGGTATCCTGAGAATGTAGCTATGTACTGGATGGCCAGCGACGTCATGTGGGCGGACGGGGAGCAGCTGGCCCAGATGCTCTTTCTTATGGGAGTCGAGCCGATCTGGAAAGGCGGGCGGGTGAGCAGCTACCGCATTATGAGCCTGGAGGAGCTGGGCCGTCCCAGGATCGACGTCACCGTGCGGGCCAGCGGGATCACCAGGGACTGCTTCTACAATTGTATCGAGCTGCTCGATCAGGCCATCCGTGAGGTGGCGGCTCTGGACGAGCCTATGGAGATGAACTTCCTGCACAAACACACTGCAGCCGCAGGGGGCGAAGCCAGCCGCATCTTCGCCAGTCGGCCCGGAACTTACGGAAATGGCGTGAACCTGGCCGTTTATGCCTCCGCCTGGAAGACGGAGAAGGATCTCACGGATGTGTTCATTCAGTGGAACAGCTACGCCTACGGCAAGGATCTCTTCGGCCGGGAATCGCACCAGGCATTGGTGAAGCAGCTGAGTAGCGTGGATCTGACCTTCAACAAGACAGTAACCGACGAGTACGACCTCCTGGGATGCTGCTGTTACTTCGGAACGCACGGCGGACTGACCAACGCCGCCCGAGAGCTGTCCGGCCACGAGGTCTCATCCTATTACGGCGACACGCGAGATCGAGAGAATGCCGGGATTCGCACCCTGGCCGACGAAGTTCGCAGAGTTGTTCGCACCAAGCTGCTCAATCCCAAGTGGATTGACGGTATGAAGCGGCATGGTTACAAGGGCGCCGGCGATATCTCCAAGCGCGTGGGCCGGATCTATGGCTGGGAAGCTACCACGGAGGAGGTGGACGACTGGATCTTTGACGATATCGCCAAGACCTTTATCCTGGATGAGGAGAACCGCAAGTTCTTCGAGGAGAACAATCCCTGGGCCATGGAGGAGATGGGCCGGAGGCTGCTGGAGGCCGAGCAGAGAGGTTTGTGGAAGGCTGATCCCGAGGTGCTGCATGCTCTCAAATCCAGCTACCTGGAGATCGAGGGCTGGATGGAGGAGAAGATGAGCGAGACGAAAGGAAGCTTCCAGGGTGGAAGCATCGATGTCATGCCGTCAGAGCAAGCCGGGGCATGGAGGGAGAAGATGTTCAAGACCCAACAATAAATTTTTAAAGGATTATATTTAAATTTCTACCTTAAATACCTCCACCAGCGAATCCCTGGCCTTCTTCATCACTTCCGTGGGGCAGGTCTTGTAGGCTCTCTGCAGGTGCTCCACCGCCCGAATGTCGCCGATCTCGCCCAGGCTCCAGGCCGCCCAGGCGCGGATCTCCTCATCCTCCTGGCCGAACATGATCTCCACCAGCTTATCCAGAGCCTTGTTGTGACCGATCTCGCCAAGCGCCGTCGTTGCCGTGTAGCGAACGTTCCAGTCCCCGTCCTTCAGAGATTCCAGCGCCAGGGTACAGGCTCTCTCGCTCCTGATCATTCCCAGTGCCTTGAGGGCCTCGATGCGCACGGCAGGATCGGCGTCCTGAAGCGAGCGCGCCAGAGAATCCAATGCCTCATCGCAGGCAAACTCGGCCATAAAGGCGGTTGCCCGGCGTCTGACCTCTGTGTCCTCATCCTCCAGAAGCCGCGCCGCTTCATCCAGTGATTCGCGGTGCCCTATCTTTGCGAGACCGGTCACGGCCAGCCCGCGAATCTCCGGCTCCGGGTAGCTGAGCAGGGACTGCAACTCTTCTGCAGCCCGCAGGCTTCTCAGCGCCACCGCGGCTCGCAGGCGCACATCTTTGGAGCTGTCGCGCTTCATGGCCAGCACCAGCGCTGGCGCAGCCTCGCGGCTGTCCACGGCCTCCAGGGCGGCGGCGCTCCATTCGCGAACCACGTGGTCCGGATCATTGAGCAGAGCCCGGCACAGAGGCTCGACTGCTCGCTGGCTGCCGATCTTTCCCAGAATCCAGGCGGATTTGTACCGGAGGTCCGAGAACTCGCCCGTCTCCAGGGCCTTGGCAACCGCATCGACAGCCGTCTCCCCCAGATTTACCAGAGCCCAGGCAGCTTTCTGGCGTTCGAAGTAGTCATCGCTCTGGCCGAGCAATTTGATCAGTTCAAGGGCCTTGTCCATGCTGATTAATCGGTCCGCCGTCACTTAAGCTTTGCTGAAGGGACTCTACAGAAGGGATTCGATCAAGACAGCAGGCTGATCGAATTGCCATTATGTCTATCGCGGGTTTCAGGAGACAGGCATGCTTTAACAGAAGAGAGTGCGGAGGTGTGAATAAGATTAAATCTTAATGCAGGTCAGTTATCAATCAGGAAGATAACAGATCGGACGGAAAAATGGGTTACCTCTTCGGACCTGTGCTATCTCGCCGCCTTGGCCTCTCCATGGGCGTTGATCTGCTGAAGTACAAGACCTGCAACCTGGATTGCATCTACTGCGAGCTGGGCAGAACGACCTCACTCACCCCGTGCCGGGGGCGGTTCGTGCCGCCACAGAAGGTTCTAAGAGAGATCTCCGCCAGGCGAGGGGAGAGTTTCGATCACCTCACCTTCGCAGGATCGGGCGAGCCCACCTTGAGCTCGGACCTCGGCGAGATCGTGCGCCAGGCCAAAGAGCTGGTCGACTCTCCTGTGGCCGTGATCACGAACAGCACTCTTCTCACCAGTCCGCAGGTACGAAAGGAGGTCGCCGCCGCAGATGTGGTCCTGCCGTCTCTGGATGCGGCCAGCACGGATGCTTTCTACGCCATCAACCGACCGGCATCGGGTCTCAAAATCGACGAGATCGTTCAGGGTCTGAAGGACTTCAGAAAGGAGTTCTCCGGCGAGATATGGCTGGAAGTCATGCTGGTGAAAGATGTAAACGATCACGATGCAGAGATGATTGCAAGGGCCGCCGAGTCCACCCATCCCGACCGCATCCAGCTCAATACCGTGGTCCGCCCGCCTGCCGAGCCTGTCGAGCCTCTCACCGAGGAAGAGATGCAGAGGATACTGGAGTTCTTTCCAGGCGCGGAACTGATTCCTGATTGGGACTGGAGCGTGCCCGAGAGAACGGGCGTTCGGCTGACAGAGCTATTATCCCGCAGGCCCTGCACCCTGGAAGAGATCTGCGTATTGCTGGGACTGGAGGGCAGCGATGCCATCAAGTACTGCAAGATCATGGAGCGCGATGGCATAATATCAAGGCGGCTGCACGGCGGCAAGCTTTATTTTCATGCAGATGGCAGCGAAATCTGAAAGCGAATGATCCATCAAGCGATTATGATATGGCATCATGTTTGCAGCCACGATCACAGCCATTATGGTCGCAGCCGCTGTAATTCATTTGACCTTGATCCATCGAATTCCAAAACACGGGATTTCGGTCTATTCAATTTGAATTTCAATATTATTATCAATAGTCACTATTGTTATACTAACTATTGTTATACAAATAATAATAACCAATTGAGATGCACCCAATTGCTGTATGGGAAATTGCGATATGGTCAATTGCATAGCGACCGATCAAGGAACAACGATTGCTGCGGATGAATTTCATGACTGAACAAAAAAACAAATGCGACGCCTGCGCGGAGAAAGTCTCCTGCAAGGATCAGAGTGCAGGAACGGAATGCACATGCACTGTCGACCGGATGGCCCGGGTCAAGCACAAGATCATCATCGCCAGCGGCAAGGGAGGCGTGGGAAAGAGCACGGTCTCCGTTAACCTGGCCAAAGCTCTCAATTTGAAGGGATACCGTGTCGGCGTTCTCGATGCCGATATCACCGGCCCGGACATCCCCAAGCTCCTGGGAATTGAGGACAAGAAGCTGATGTCGGGAGCAGAGGGCATAGAGCCTGCCGACGCCGGCGGCATCAAGGCGGCTTCCATGGCCCTGATCCTATCCAGCCGGGACTCGCCCGTGGTCTGGCGCGGCCCCATGAAGATGGCGGCCATCAAGCAGTTCATTCAGGATGTGAACTGGGGCGACCTGGATTTCCTGCTCATCGACCTGCCGCCCGGCACCAGCGACGAGCCGCTCAGCGTCCTGCAGCTCATCGCCGACCTGGCCGGTGCGATAATAGTAACCACACCCCAGGAGGTCTCGCTGCTGGACTCGCGCAAAGCGGTGAACATGGTAAAGGCCATGAAGCTGCCCGTGCTCGGCATCGTGGAAAACATGTCGGGCCTGATCTGTCCTCATTGTGGGGAAGCCATCAACATCTTCAGCACCGGCGGAGGCCAGAGAATGGCAGACGAGATGGACGTGCCGTTCCTGGGAGCCATACCTATCGATCCCCAGGTCTGCGCTTTAGGAGACGCGGGAATTTCCTTCATGGAAAAAGAGACAGCGGCAAGCGGCAGCTTCGCCAAGATCGTGGACAGGCTGCTGGAGATGTTCAACTAGCAGATATTTTAATACCTGGAAAATAAAGGTGGCAGAGATGCCTCGCATATTGGTCACCAATGATGACGGAGTTTACGCCGCAGGATTGAGAGCTGCCGCAAAAGGCGTGCAGGGTCTGGGCGAGCTGGTGGTGGCTGCGCCCTCCAGCCAGAAGAGCGGCGTGGGAAGATCGATCTCCGTCTTTGAGCCGCTGCGCTATGCCCAGATGAATCTCAACGGCTTCAAGGCATTCGCCGTAACGGGAACACCTACCGATTCCGTTATTATCGGCATCTTCGCCATCATGAAGGGAGAGCTTCCCGATCTCGTCGTCTCGGGCATCAACGTGGGCGAGAACATCAGCACCGATACCGTCACCACCAGCGGGACCATCGGCGCGGCCCTGGAGGCGGCAAGCTACGGCATCCCATCCATCGCCGCATCCATTCAGGCCGTCGATCAGGGCGACAAGTTCGACATGCACTTCGATGAGAAGCACAGCTTTGAGGTGGCCAGCAAGGTGCTGCACCGCGTGGCCGCCAAGGTTCTGGAGCACGGACTGCCCGAGGGTGTGGATGTTCTGAATCTGAATGTGCCGGTTACGGCCACCGAGGACACGGAGATCGTGGTCACCAGGCTGGCGCGCAAGATCTTCAAGACCTCCGTGCAGGAGCGCTTCGATCCGCGGGGCAGGCCCTACTACTGGATTGACGGCGAGCTGATCTGCTGCGATGAGAACGGCACGGATGTGCAGACGGTCTACCAGGACAAGAAGATCTCCATCACTCCGCTCACGCTGGATGCGACGGCGAGGATTGATCTGAAGAAGATCGCCCACCTATTTTAAAATTAAAAAATAGCCGATGTCATTTGGCTCCTCTGATGTCGCTGCCGGGCATCTTCAATGCCCCATGACATCCTTTTCGGCCAACTTCTAGACTTGGATTATCTTTCGCCTTCATGGCACTCAATCTGGTCTATGTCATACTGATTATGGAATGACCCGGAGTCGAGGGTGGATTTGAAAAGAGCTCAAGAACCAGAGCCACTCCCGGTGAAATCCAATCTCCTACCGATTGAGTAGTAGGTGCTTGCGTTATCTTTTTAACCTTCAGGATTATTTAAGGGATTTTAGTGATAGATATGTGGGATCGATGTATCATCTGTTTATTGCTGGTAACCATGGTATCAGTCATAGTCCCTTTAGGGCAGGGTCAATTGGATATCAATGGAGGCTTTGAAAGCGCTGTTATGGATCCTGGGACATCATATGTAGGTCTGTCAGATGGCGATACTGGAATCAACGGATGGGTTGTCGGCGGGAATGGTATAGATTACATAGGAGGATACTGGCAACCTTCTGAAGGAAGTCGAAGCATCGATTTAAGCGCTGGAAATAATGGCGAAATTAGCACAACATTAAATACTGTCCCCGGGACGACCTACCGACTCCTCTTTGATATGGCAGGTAACCCTGATGGCGGACCCGAAGAAAAAGCACTTCGAGTATGGGCGGATGATAAGTCTCAGAACTTCACATTCAACATAAAAGATAAGACACGGGAGAACATGGGGTGGCAGACCAAGTCAATGGAATTTACAGCCACTACCAGCGCCACATTGCTAAAATTTGAAGGCTTCACAACTACGGCATGGGGACCTGCGATCGATAACGTTAGAGTAATGCCTCCCGGTGGCGATGGCCCAAATACGAACGTGGATCTAACCGGTGTTTGGAGCTGCGATGATGGCGGAGTATACTACATCAGACAGCTCGGGAATATCGTTTGGTGGGATGGCGAGGAGGATGAAACCAATCCCGGCTGGGCTAATGTTGCACGCGGCACTATCAGCGGCCGATACAGTTACGCTAGATTATGCAGATGTGCCTGAGGGTAATTCTGATGGTTACGGCACTTTAGTCTTGGATATCATTTCAAATGATGAACTGAAGGCAAGGGAGAAACCCGAGAGCTATGGTGGGTCTCGTTGGGTGCGAAGCTCCAATAATCCTCAACCACCTATAAATACACCCGCAAACCAGCCAGTGAATCCACCTGCTGCTACTAATCCATGGGACGACCAGTCAATTCGCCAACTCATCGATGAATGGCTCCTACAACAGGATAATTGTGCAAAGGAAGTCTATCCGGGCGCGTATATAGATAAGTGGGGCAGACTCTGCGGAGATACAGAAACAACAACTATATCGTGTGTTCTCCTGCCAGATGACCGTTCGCCTGATTGGGATAATTACCATTACCTATGGTATCACAATCGATGCTGCAATTATTATCCATACAAAGTGCAGGACTACGTTAACCTAAGGCAAAGCGGCTCCAGCTTTGATGATCTGGCAGAGTGCAAAGGTTGGTACGACGGTTGTATTGAGGCAGAGTAGACTGGCCTTCTCCAAGCCGTGGAGTTGGCATATTAGGGGATGGACTGGTCTGGCTCCTCTTTTTTAGCGTTAAAATTTAAAAAAATTTCTTTCTTTAAATCACGCCCTTGGTGCTGGGCACGCCCGTTCCCTCTTTCGTCGCTGCCTGGCGAATGGCAAATCCGAGAGCCTTGAATATGCTCTCTACCTTGTGGTGGTCGTTCTCGCCGCAGAAGCGAATGTTCAGCGTCAGGCGTGCTCCGACTGAGAGCGCCTCCAGGAACGGCGACAGGAGCTGCACCTCGAAGTCGCCGATCCGCTCCCCCAACAGTACGCCGCTCATGACCAGGTAGGGCCGCCCGCTGAAGTCCAGGGCCACCTCGGCCAGAGCCTCATCCATGGGGACTGAGAATGAGCCGTAGCGCCGAATTCCGCTGCGATCCGCCAGACTCTGGTCAAGCGCCAGCCCCACGGCCTTACCGACGGCCTCCGTCTTGTAAAAGCCCGCCTCCGCTCGCACGGTCAGATCCAGTTGGCCCGTTCTGGCCAGAGCGGTGAGCATGTGATCCAGGAATCCCGATCCCGAGCAGACATCCGCAATTCCTGAGCCGTCCAGATCCAGGCAGGCGCTGGCCTTGCTGCCCCGAAATTCTGCATTTGCATCTCCTTTTCGCATAGTTTTACCTCCGCAGGGCTGCCAGCGTTTGGCGCACGCTGAGCTTGCCCGTGTAAATTGCCGTCCCGGCAACAGCCCCGGCTGTTCCCGCATCCCGCAACGCCAGCACATCCTCGATGCTCGTGACCCCGCCGGCTGCCACCACGGGAATCTTCACAGCCTGCACCAGGGCACTCGTGGGGTTGAGGTCTATGCCCTTCTGCTGGCCCTCTACATCGATGTTCGTGAAGAGGATGGAGCCCGCGCCCTTCTCCTCGAAGAGCTTGCCAAGCTCCACGGCCTTCCTACCGACGGTTTTCTGCCAGCCTTCCGTGGTCACGCTGCCGCGCCTCACATCCAGGGCGACCATGATCCTCTCCGAGCCGTGTCGATCGGCAAGCCTGGAGACCATTTCTGGATCTTTGAGGGCGGCAGTTCCCAGGATTGCTCTATCCACGCCCAGATCAAGAACGATTGAGACATCCTCTTCCGTGCGAATGCCCCCGCCGACCTGTGTGTAGAGGTCCAGCTTTTTGACGATCTGGCTCAGGATGGGTGCATTCACACGCTTTCCCAGGATAGCTCCATCCAGGTCGATGATGTGCAGGCGGTCCGTGCCTTCGGCCACCCAGCGCTCCGCCTGGGCCAGGGGGTTATCCAGGGCCACGACCTCGGTGCCCGGCACGCCGCCGACGAGCTGCACGCACTTGCCGCCGCGCAGATCGACGGCGGGGAAGAAAGCAAAAGTCATGCAAACCTTTTAGCGCAAATAGACCTTAATTGTTTCGATATTGAGATGAAATTTCTGCGGTGAAGGCAAAGGAGAAAACGGAAATGGTGCTAATGAGTGTGTACGGGATCACCAAATTGTGCTGGTGAACGTACCGTTTGCCAAGATAGTCTCGCATTGAGACTATCTGATAAATGTCGGAAAGCCACTTTGCAGCTGTCGCATTTGTCAATTCTACGTTACAAAATCAACGCAAATCCTGTTGGCAAAGCTTCAAATATGAAAATTAAATCCGAGATAATTTTTATTTTTTGCTGAAGAAGCTCGCCGACCATTAGGTTTATATTCCAGTTTGTATAAATCGTTGATCGCCGTAAAAAGCAAGGCAAAATTTGCTGCAGGAGACGATTGTTTAACTTATCTGTCCCCTAATCGTCCTCTGCTAAGGCGCATAGGTAGGTGTTTTGATGAAGCGAGAGAATAAATCAGCGGAAGCCATGCAAGTCTATTTTGATCCGCCAGTAATTGTATCGCTTAACGTCGAACATATTCATTCTGCAACAGCTCTGAAGGGCCCGAGCCCCGCACATTGTTTTCAACCGGGGTGGTGGTAAATTGTTTACGGTAACAATGTACGGCTGCTTGCTGTCCGACGAACTTTTGGGTCTTACCGAATATTATGGTGCAGTCTTGGGCAGGAGCGGTCTCGCAAAGAGAGAGAGCGAGTTCAGAACAAACAAGCTCAGCCTGATCCTGGACTTTATTCGAACCATCGGCATTCCGGAAAATATTAAGACGGAATTGTCCTCTGCAATCATCGATGCCTGGAGGCTTCAGGTCCCGGAGCAAACGCTGAAACAGAGAGAAGAAGAATTGAAAAGAGTCGTGGGCAGCTTAAATAGCATCAGGAGCGTGGCTAAATGGATGGAGATCTGCAAAGGCATGATCGATGCATCGCAGATCGATTTCAAAGTCCTATCCGATCTTCCCATCTCGCCCACCGACCTTCGATCCGAGGATGTTCCGAAGATCTATGATATGCTCAAACAGGTACGAGAATACTGCATCTCGATCACCGACAGCAACCTTCTGCCGATTCCAGAGTCGGCCGATCTTAAAATTCAAACGCATCAGCCTTGGCTTGGATGCAAATTCTCTGGTCCGAAATGATTCGCGGATCACGAAAAGAATCTCTCATATTTTTCCGGTTCTATAAAATTTGAAAGCAATTACTTGAACTGAAATCAAAAATTAATCAATCCAACAAACAGATCCAATTATTACTAAGGAATATGAAACAGTTAAATATCTCCTAAAGCAAATTTCTTTCAATCAAGAGACACGAAGGTCATCTGGCATTATATCGATAAAATTTTTGCAATCCTTTTGCATTGGCCACATTGATGGTTTTGCTGCCTTTCAATAAATGGGATGGCGGTAAGCTGAATATCACAGGCGATGCCGCAAGTGAAAAACATCCTCAGACTTGAGCAGCGATGCCGCGTTCTCGCTGCTGCAGTTGCAGTCCGAGATTCAAGGCCGATTGAGCGATCAGGATGCTCTTGCAAAGAGCGCCGCCGTCCAGCTCTCCAGCACCAAGAAGACCTTCTCCACCCTGGCGGTCTTCTATGACTGGCTGGAAGAGGAGGGGATGGCCTTCGCTAATCCGGTGAGAGCATTTTCGAAAAAAGTATCTCCAGAGTCGCAACGCAGACTCGGAAGAAAGAAAATAATCAGTATCGAGGACGCGGCCCGGATGGTCGCCGCCACCATCGACAGCAGGACAAGGCAATTCTACTGATGTTGCTGAAAGCAGGGATTCGCAGGGGCGAGTTGATATCTCTGGATGCATCAGATGTAGACCTGGAAGGTATGAGCATCACGCTCAAGCACACCGCGAAGAGGACCAATCGAGTCGTCTACCTCGATCAAGAAACTTCCGATGCGCTGAGACGGTGGCTTGCTGCCAGGAAGAGACGAGCAGGATCTGAAGCCGGCACTATTTTATCGGAGCTGAGCAATCCAGGCTCAAGAGTGGTGGCATCAGGATCGTGGTCTTGCGGGCGGCGTCCCGCGTGGGCCTGCACACCGAGGGCGCGCCACTGGAGAAGCGTTTCGGGCCGCATTGTTGCCGTCACTGGTTTACCACCACCTCCGCCGCGCCGGCATGCCTCGGGAATTCATCCAGGAGCTGCGGGATGATGTCAGGCGCGAGGCGATTGACATCTACGATCACATAGATAAGGAAGAGCTGAGGAAGAGCTACCTAGCACATGTGCCGAGGTTGGAGTCTGAATGAAATTTCTGATAGCAGCAATAGTATTCGCAGCCCTCATGCTCTATCCCAGCCTCAATAGCGGCTGGATTCATGACGACGCATTCAACTCGGACATCTCCGGTACTCTGGCCCGGCAGAATGTCTCCCTGATTGACTTGCTGCATACCGGCATCGTGGTATGGGCGAAGTCCGGGAGATTTGTTCCGCTGAATTTTATTTTGACCTTTTCGCTCTTCGATTTTATGCATGGAAATTTAATTTTATATAAATCCATTATCGTGGTGGGTGTGCTCATAAATATAATCATATATTATTATTTCATAAAACTTCTAAGTGGATCCAGTGCATTCGCGACCCTGTCTATCTTATTGGTTCCAATATTTTTCCAATTCCGGCCTACTTATGCTGATCCAATCTTGGCATTTAATTTGCTTTTGCCGTTCCTGTTTTCATGCCTTCTGGCGGCAGCCATCCTTATGATATATTATATAAAATATAGGAAAAATATCTATATAGTCTTGAGTTGGCTTGCTTATCTCTCCGCGTTGCTGACCTATGAGGTAGCCTACCCGTTCTTTATTTTCCAATTTCTGATAGCATATTTCTATCAGAAGGATGTCCTGCAAAGCATCAAATTAACCTTGCCTTATGCAGTCTTATCTTTTGGAGCGGGGTTCTTTGTGCTTCTCTTGCGGCTGACCCATAAAATCCCGGTCGTGGTGAATGATGGCCTTACACCCGTTGCCGCCGCATATACACTGAATATAAATATACTAACTTATATTGTCACGCTTGTGAGACAGTGCTTTGCCGCGATCCCTCTCAGCTACAGCGCCGCATATTTCGAGCATTTTACGCTAGGTGGAGCATTCGTTATCGTGCTCTTCATTATTTTATTCATGCTCATTTCTAAAATTCCCCCGAGCGCGGGAATCGATCTTAAATTCATCTCGATAATAGGCCTAGCATTGTGGATTCTTCCCGGCCTGATGATAGCCACGTCACCGAAGTATCAGGACGGCCTTGCATGGGGTCTAGGATACCTTCCAGTCTATATTTCATATTTTGGCGCGTCTCTCATGGTAGCATGTTTCATTTATTCTTTATCTGGCAAATCTCGAAAGGTAATGCTCTCGATCGCGATAATTTTGGCTCTGGCTGGAGGCATTACCTATTCCACCAATGAAAATTTGATAGAGGATACAAATCAATATTGGAAATACCCGAGAGCGGAACTTGAGAATGGACTAAAAAATGGACTGTTCAAGGGCGTTCCCAATGGATCAATATTATTGATAAAGCAAAATTATATTTGGGACATACCTGGCTTCTACCTACTATATGCTGGAAAGAATCTAAAATATATTGGGAGCAATAACCCATTCGCTCAAGGCTATTTGGCTGGATTTCCTGAGATCAAGGAATCCTATAATTTCTCGCCACAAGATAATATATTCTATTTGGATTATACGGCGGATTATGTTTTTCTAAAAAAAGTGAAGTCTCTGGCGGCATCCAACCAGAGCATCTCCAGTGTCGCTTTTTGGGACTAGGCGCTAGACACGCCCCAATGAGCCACTTCTTTCGTCACGGCTCCCGAATTGTCCGAGAAGCCAGAAGCGCATCCTTTCTCCTGCTACTTTTTTGATGATCTGGCCAGGCATAAAGCCAATCAATTTTCTTCGCCGATAGTATGCTGATAACGAAACTTAAAATTTTTGGTCAATGCAGCAGCGACTGAGCATCTTTTAAAGATATTCGATCATTGTAATGGTGTTCAATCATATACCGTTCAGCTACTATTGGAGTAAGGCAGAACGGAACGATCTTTTTTATAACAACGGCCTCAATATGCTTACAGATCTATGATAAAGAGATATCCTATTGCATCCGTTCATGACGCCTGCCTCAGGACTCTGGACGCAGGAACAGGCTGCTTTCCGACTTCGAGGATTCAAAAGGGTTTGGTCCTTGAAATGGGAAATCAAGACTTATCCGAAGAAGGTGTCGGGTTCGGTCTGCCTGTGCTCAAGCTCGGTCTTCAGCCTGTTTTTCCCGGCTCGTGGAGTATGTCGGTCAGGGAAGATAACGGGCGTTGCCTGATCAACGCGGATTTTGAGATGAATCTTACAGCAGGAGTTGGCCCGCAGAGATAAAATAATTGACAGCGGCCTATTCTACCTGGCCAGGGATACATTCTCCAGGATCCATAGAGAGCACCCCAGATTCCGGAAATGGATATCGATTTCATCGCGAATGCTGAAAAAGAAATTGGATTTGGAGGAGATCTTCACCGAGATGCCAAATATCGGTTTCGTAGGAGCTTCTTACCTCATCAGCGACTCTCGTATCGATGTGGAACTCAGGTTTCCCAGAGTCGATGGTTGCACCGAGCTGATAGCTCTGAATGAACAGGGGGCAAACCGGTTCGATACCTACCAGGACTCCAGCGGTCTTGTCCTCAAAGGAGAAAAAATAGGCAGCTGGAATCAGATCGGGGCGGACTATGCTTCTTTCGTTGATCCCGCAGATGATCTTGTGTTCACCTTAAAAAGAATCGATGGAGCCAGGATGTTTCGTGGAAGGGAAAAGGCAACAGATAGCCTGGCATGGTCCGGGCTGGCTTACGTACTGCCGCCTGGGGTCGAAAAATTCGCCTATTCAATTGAGCTGGGCAGGACGTGCAGAACATGACGCAGGTTCTTCTTATCTATCCCTATTTCAAACCCAGACACGACCGATCTTCTTTCCGATTCCCGCCGCTCGGGTTAGGGTATTTGGCCTCGAGCCTTAAGAGCTGTGGATACCAGCCCCAATTGCTGGACTGCACTTTCCTTGATCGAGAAGAGGCCTGGCAAAAAGCCAGGGAATCAAAGGCCGACGTCGTGGGAATTTACAGCATGGTATCCATGCTGGAAGATAGTTTGACCTTCGCCAGGCTCATGCGTGACCGCTGCGATCTTCTGGTGGCTGGCGGACCTCTTCCCTCCTGCTCTCCGGCTACATTTTTGCATGACTTCGACCTGGTGGTCGTGGGTGAAGGCGAGCAGACGATTCTGGATATCGTCAACGCCTATGAGAGCGGCCTGGAATTCAGTTCCATAGAAGGGCTGGAATATCTACATCAGGGAGTTGCTATCCAGACGCCAAAGAGAGAACTGCAGCTCGACTTGGACAGGATACCCTTTCCCGCCAGGGAACTATTCCAAAACCAGGAATATATCGATCACGGGAAAAGGAGGTTCGGCCACTCTGCCACCACGATTATGACCACACGCGGCTGTCCTTTCAGCTGCGAGTTCTGCAGTAATGCCGTCTTCGGCGCCACCTATCGAGAGCGATCTCCCGGCAATGTGCTGAATGAGGTTGAGGAGGCTCTGGCACTGGGTTACGATCGGATTCATTTCGCCGATGATGTGTTTACCCTGAATAGAAAACGCATGATGCAGATCTGCGAGGAGATCCAGGCCCGCAAAATGGAGTTCAAATGGGAATGCCTGGCCAGGGTGGATTCGATAGATGAGGCCACGACAAATGCCATGAAGAAAGCCGGTTGTGATAGGATCTTCTTTGGGATTGAATCGGGAGACGAGTCCATTTTGAAGCTCATGAATAAGAGGATCCTGTTGGATCAGGCTCGTCGAGCGGTGGAGGCTGCCAGAGGGGCCGGGCTAAAAACGGGCGCCTTTTTCATCCTTTGCTATCCGGGAGAGACTGACGAGACGGTGCTCAAAACCATAAGATTTGCTACATCCCTTCCCCTTGATTATCTCTCTTTCACCATGCCGTATCCACTGCCAGGAACCAGGTTGTCTGAGCGAATCAAGAGCAAGGTGGTAAGCGACTGGAAGGGCCAGAGCAGCCCTCTATCAGATCATTCATTAATCTTCGAAAGCGAATTTTCCGAAGCCAAGATGAGGTTCGCCATCCTCAAAGGGCAGATTCAGTTCGCTTTCGGGAAGAGACCTGATTCTCCATTATATTTAGCCAAAAAACCTTTCGAGATGATAACTGACATTCTCTTTAAGGTCATAAAATAGAATGCCTAATTAAACGCCTGTCTGGAGGTCACACTTTAATACCTCAGAGATTAATTATTATGGCATGCTTGAAGACCAGATCTTCTGTCCGACTTGCGGCGAGGATACCGATCATGCTCTTATCAAATCCGGGCAGGAGAACCTAGTGCGTTGCGAGAACTGTGGAACGGTTCAATCCGTCCAGAAGGAGAGAGAACGCCTCGTCAACCTGAGGGTCATTGTCAATAAAGACCGGCGCTCTCAGTCCTACTTCATCAAAATCCCGGCCCAGGAGATGCTTCATGTGGGGGATGAGCTTCTGGTCGATGATGCCTCACAGGATGTGGTCATGACTGAGATAACGTCCCTTGAGACCGATCGCAGGGTGGAGAAGGCAGTGGCTGAGACCGTAAAGACCGTCTGGTCCCGCGCGACCGACGAGGTGCCCCTCAAGATCTCCGTTTACCGCAACGGTTTGACTCACCCGCTCAAAATCATGGTGCAGGGTGATGAAGTTGTTGAAGTCGGGGAGACTAGAGAAGTAGAAGGGTTCAGGTTTCACGTGGTCAAGATCAAGCTGCGTGCTGAGGGCTTCGCCGATGCGGCTGAGGCCAAGGATATCGTTCGGGTGTGGGGTCGTGAGATTTGAATAAGAATGATTTGCTGGAGGGGATGCGCGGTCTGATAAGCGATCGCGTGATCCTGGCGATGTCTCGCGTTCCGAGAGAGATGTTCGTGCCCGATGCCTATCAAAGCAGAGCCTATGACGATATGCCCCTTCACATAGGTGGAGGCCAGACCATCTCCGCTCCGCACATGGTGGCAATAATGTGCGATCTGCTGGACCTGCAAGAAGGAATGAAGGTCCTTGAAGTGGGCGGCGGCAGCGGCTATCATGCCGCGGTCATGGCCGATCTGGTGGGCGCAGCGGGGCACATCTATTCCATGGAGCGCCTTCCGGAGCTGGCAGAGACGGCCAGGAAGAATCTGGAGAAATCAGGCTTCAAGAACGTTACCGTGATCGTCGGCGACGGAAGCGTGGGCCTTATCGAGCATGCCCCCTACGACCGCATCAGCGTGGCGGCCACAGCTCCCGAGGTGCCCGAACCTCTCAAACAACAGCTCAAACCCGGCGGCAAGATGATTCTGCCCGTGGGTCGCGGCTACCAGGAGCTGGTCCTGGTGACGAGGAAGAACGGCTTTGCGGTGGAAGAGCAGATGGGCGTGGCCTTCGTGCCGCTCATTGGAGAAAAGGGATTCAAGGAGTAGAACCAAAAAACGTTTTCACCTCATTTTGCCAATACATTTCAACATCCGTTCGCCATTTCAGTCCAACCTCTTTTCATTCTTTTCGATGTTCCTTTCGTACTTTCAATGTCTTTCAATAAATTCTTGAGTCGAGCCGTCGGCCCGGCAGCGGATCCACAGCAGACCTAATATATTCGCTTGATCGAAGGCTATGCCGAGATGAAGCCCTTAGCTATCATAATCATGGACGGCTTTGGCATAAGCTCTCAAGAGTCGGGAAATGCCATCGCCAAGGCGAAAAAGCCTAATCTAGAGCGATTCTGGAAAAATTATCCCACTACAACCATTAAAGCCTCGGGCCTGGCTGTAGGCCTGCCGCGTGGCCAAATGGGCAACTCCGAAGTGGGTCATCTCAACTTAGGTGGCGGAAGGATCGTCTACCAGGATTACACCAGAATCAGCCTGGCCGTAGAAGAGGGAACTCTACGTCAGAATTCCGTTTTGCTGCAGGCCATGGATGAAGCAGGAAAGGGCAAGCTGCATTTCATCGGCCTCCTGTCCGATGGAGGGGTGCACAGCCACATCACACATCTCTTTGCCCTGCTGGAGATGGCCAGAGAGAAGGGGCTGCAGAGGGTTTACGTGCATGCCGTTCTCGATGGCAGAGACGTGCCCCCCAGGAGTGCGCTGACTTATTTCCGGGAATTGGAGGAGAAATTTCATGAGCTGGGGGTGGGAAAGGTGGCTACGGTCTCGGGTCGCTACTACACCATGGATAGAGACAAGCGCTGGGATCGTGTGGAGAAGGCTTACCGCTGCCTGACCGACGGCGCGGGCTTGAAATCTGAGACCGCAAAGAAAGCGGTCGAGGAGAGCTATGAGCGGGGCGAGAACGACGAGTTCCTGCAGCCGACGGTAGTCGACAGCGCGGGGCTGATCGAGGACGGAGACAGCATCATATTCTTCAACTTCCGCCCCGACAGAGCACGTGAGATCAGCCGTGCTTTTGTGGACAGGGATTTCAAGGAATTTCCCACAAAACCGATCCGGGTCCATTACACCTGCATGACCCGGTATGATGCGACCCTCAAGGCGCCTATCGCTTTTCCGGCACAAAACCTCAGCGACACCTTGGGAGCGGTGATCAGCCAGGAGGGGCTTTGCCAGCTGCGCATCGCCGAGACGGAGAAGTACGCTCATGTCACTTACTTCTTCAACGGAGGCAAAGAGCTGCCAAGTCCCGGAGAAGACCGCGTTCTCATTCCCTCACCAAAAGTCGCCACCTACGATCTCAAGCCCGAGATGAGCGCCTATGAGGTTCGGGATGAAGCAATCGAGCGCATAGATTCCGGCAAATACGACTTCATCGTTCTCAACTTCGCCAATCCGGACATGGTTGGCCATACCGGAATCTTCGATGCAGCCGTGAAAGCGGTCGAGACTGTGGACAGCTGCGTGGGAAGCGTGGTGGATGAGATTTTAAAGGTGGGCGGTGCGGCGATCCTCCTGGCCGACCACGGGAACGCGGAGAAGATGGTGGATGAGACAACCGGCCAGGCGCACACAGCGCATACCACAAATCCGGTACCCTGCTCGCTCATAATAAACGACGGCCAAAAGCGCAGGCTGCGCGAGAATGGAATCCTGGCGGATGTAGCGCCCACGGCTTTGCAGCTCCTCAAGATCGGGCAGCCCGAAGATATGACCGGCAAATCACTGATTGTAGAATGAGGATTCGTAAAATGGAACCTGATTCAAAAATAGATGTTGCCGGACTGCGAATCAAATGAAGATTGATTGAAGAAAAATCCGGGTGGCTCAGAAATATAATGAGAAACGTATCGAACGGCGACGAGATGCGAGATACCTGGGGTCACCAACGCCGGAGGTCGTCCGCTGTCTCTTCACCATGAACGCCTTCGACGGAGCGCTCACCGTTTTCTTGGGAATGGTCTCTCGTGATGTATATCAGCTTTTCCGGGTCCCGGGTGCGCTGTATAAATCCCGAGGTTCAGATCCGTTAGCGACACCGGCCTGCCTTTCTTGGAAGTACCGTTTAAATATACTGTTTGGATTTCTTCCCAAGCGATAACTACATTCGGCTCAAATTGGGACAAGCTGATGGCCGGGCGACATTTCCATGATTCCAATGCCGCCTTTCTCCCATATCTAGAGCTTCCCTTCAATGGTAGCCTTGCCACAGCCGCAAGACCTTTCACCGGGCATGTTTTGTGCCGCCCTGTAGATTATCTCCCGAATATTCTCCGAACTCCGGCTCATCATCTCCGTGATCTGTGCAATGCTGAGCTTTCTGTCTCCTGCCATGCCGCAGGCTGGATTGGTTACGACGCACAGCGACCCGTAGCATAGAGAGGCTTCCCTGGCCAGCACAACCTCAGGGTAGCCGGTCATGCCCACCACATCTCCGAACTGGCGCATCATGCGAATTTGGGCGGGCGACTCCAGATGCGGCCCTTCCGCACAGACATAGACCCCTTCCGAGACCGGCAGTCCAAGGCCGCGAGCCGCCTCGGCAAGGGCTGTCCGGACCTGAGGACAGTAGGGCCGGCTCATGTCCACATGAACGGCCTCCTCCTCGAAGAACGTGTTTGCTCTTGATTTGGTGAACTCCACAAAATCGCTGGGCAAAAAGATGCAACCGGCGATGTGTGATGCCATGCTGCCCACGGTGTTGGTAGAGATGATCGTTTTTGCGCCGCATCTCTTTGCTGCGCAGATAATGGCGCGATAGTTGACTTTGTGGGGCGGAAGATGGCCGGTTCCATGCCGGGAGATGAAGACCGCCCTTTTCCCTTTCATCCTGGTGTAGGCAACAGGAACTCTTCCGTAAGGTGTCTCAATCTCGTCGGATGTTCCCTCCAGGGAAAAACCCGTTCCGCCAATGACTGCCAGCTCAGCGATCATGCCGGAATGAAGATCCTTCAAACCTTAATCACCTTTCGCTTTTCATGCTTTCGATGATCTTCCGGTACTCTGTCGCAGCCTCGGTCTTCATCCTCTTTAGCCCGGGGTCGGAATCCAGCTCTATGTGATACAGGCCGAAGTCGTTGCTCTTACCGAATTCCAGCCCCCACTCACGATTTGAGGTGATGGCCCAGCAAGTATAGCCGAGCATGTTTGTGCCCTTCCCGACAGCGCGCCGGACCTGCGAGATATGCGCTCGAAGGTAAGCGGCCCGGTTGAGATTATCGGCCTCATCCACCGAGCCGTTCTCGGCGATAAGCAGCGGCAAATTCGGGAACATCTCCGACAGGTAGCGCAGGTGTCCAAAGAGTGCGCCGGCATAGACAGGCGCCAGATCGAAGCGCCCCAGGCCCGCGTCGATCAATGCCTGGATACGGTCAAGCCGCAGTGCACTGATGCCCCAGTAGTAGTCCAGCCCCACGAAGTCCTGCAGATGCCTGCATTCCGCCGGACACAGAAACGCCGGCAGCTTTCCGGCCATGCCCAGATGCCACCAGTTGCTGGCGACGATCGTGGAGAGGATGCTGTAGGTCTTCATGAGTGAGTCCAGAAAAGAGAGCGGCGAGAGGAGCTGCGGGATGCGCTCGGCTGTCTTCGCGGGCACGAACCGAACCCTGCCTGGATCGGAAAAGATGCGCTCGCTTATGGCGCGCGCCAGATCGATCTCAAGGCCGGCAAACTCGCCCGTGTCTTGATCCTGAAAACTCAAGCCCGGCACATCCGATTTCGCCACGGCGATCAGGTAGCCGCGATCCTGGATGCGCCGCAAACCCGTCCCCTTCCTGGCCAGGGATACGGCGCGCTCCCGGCCCCGTCCGGCATCTCCTGCCGTCTGCAAATTGGAGGTGAAAAATGACATCGGATGCTTCGCACCAGGCGGCATATTTGGTGCTGTCAGGCCGAGCGGGCTCAGATTTCTGGAGAAACTCATCTGCCATTTGCCCGTGGCTGAAAATTCTCGAATGGCCTCATTAACCGCATTTAACAGCTCGACGTTGCCCTGACTCACCGCCACTGCATATTTCTGCGTTCCCCCCGTCAGCGGCTGGCCGATGAATCTGTATCTGCCGGGATACCGTCTCATGATGCCGTTTTCGATAATGCCGTCGCTCAGGAGCGCCTCGGCCCGGTCCTGATCCAGATCCAGCAGCGCGAGGGGGTAGTCTCCTGCCACTGTCAATCGCGACTCCGGCAAAAGAGTCGGAGCATTTCTTTCTGCAGTCGAACCCTTGACTGCGACCACTGCTTTTCCGGAGAGATCTGATGGCTGGACAGCCGGACCGGATGCCTTGCCGAGCAACCGCTGCTCTGTCACAAAGTAGACCTCGGAGAACATCACAAGGCGCTCTCGCTCCGCCGTCTTTGTCAGGTTTGCGATTACGATATCCGCTTTGCCTCTCGCCAGCGGACTGTGCTCGGAAAATCTGCGGCCTTGCTTTTGCAGATCGTCGGCGGTCGTCCGCTCGGCGTTCCAGTTGATCAACCGCTGCAGCCAGACCGGCAGCCCCAGGAGCAGGGGGTTGGCTCCTACAAAGGCTTCGGGATTGGCAGCCTTGATGATCCGGTAGGCTCCGGCGTGGGCGACGAAAAGATTACGAATCAGCTTGCTTACTGCATCAATCTGCTCATCCCATCCGGCGTCCGGCAAAAGCCCCGGCGGCGCAGCGTAATTGCTCATCCACCAGGGTTTGAGGTAGCCGAAGATCAGCTGGTTGGGCTCATTGAATGTGATCCAGTAGCGCACATCCCGGCCAAGGCGCGCTGCCACCTCTCTCACATATCGGGAATAAACTATGGGAAAATCATCCGAGATCATCCCTCCGCATTGCTGGACGTGCAGCGGCCAGGTGAAGTGGTGCAGCGTCAGGATCGGCTCCATGCCGGCGGACCTTATGGCTCTGATGAGCTTTTGATAATGATCGAATGCGGCATCATCGAATTTTCCAGGTGCGGGCTCAACCCTCGACCATGCAATTGAAAAACGAAATGCTTTGCAGCCCAGGCTCTTCGCCAGAGCGATGTCCTCCGGGTAGCGTTTCTCAAAGTCGGTGGCGCGGCCTCGCATGACGAGTCCGCAGTCGCTCTCCCACAGGTCGCGGACGTCCAGGCGATCCAATCGGTACGATTCACACTGATGATCGGCGGTAGCCACTCCAAAGAGAAACGAGCGGGGAAATGATGGCGGCGGGCCCTGCCCGATCAGTGATGAGAATGCCCCTTTCCAATCCATGGCACATCTCCTCCCTCTACACCGTCTCTTGCCGAGCGGTACAGGTATCTGTCCTTGTAAGATCCAAGATCGATTCCCATCAAATAGGTCAGGCCGTGCACAGCCCAGGTGTTCAACGTCCAGGACAGCACAATCGAGACGCTCAGAAGCTCCTGAAAGTGATAAACCCAGAACCCGGCCAAAGAGCCGAGCAGCTCCATGACTCCTCCCACGACAACGCTCGTTACCAGCAGCGACGAATTCCATTCGATGGAATGCTTCCGGGAGTAGAAGAGGCCCAGGGCTGCCATGAGCGCGTACATAACAACAACATTTCTTCCGGCCATGGCCCAGTATCCTTCCCAGGTCATAAAGGTGGCAAAGAGGACCACCGATAAGGCAAAGGGCAGATTATTCCAGCTCTGCAGCCGGGCGAAAATGCCGAGAGGCTTGAGCCATTTCGCCAACAGATCGGTGAACTGAAGAATGACCGCCATGAAGATCATCCATCCGGTGATGATGTAGATGGACGGTCCAGCGCTCCCGGTGTAGGTGAGCAGCCCGGCGGATGTGTTCGTATGCTCGACCACAGCCGAGACCAGGGCCGAGGAGAGCAAGAGGCCGCAGAGATCCCGCGTCTTCATCCTCAGCGAAGCGATGACTGCAATGATGATCGCCGCCAGGAAACTGAAGTCGAATGCCAGGTTCGAGCGCCAGATGTATCCGTCCTTGATGAACCCGGCGATGCAGGCCAGAGACAGCAGGGCTACTATTACTAAATTGGTTTTTCTCCTGGCCCTGTCTTCTTCCGTATCCCTGAAGTCTTTGATGTTGAGGAAAACGGCATCGTTTAGCAGCTGCAGGAATGCCGGGGTAAGATAGCGGAAGAAGGGCAGGCGCGCCAGGTCATAGAGGATGAAGTCGGCCCCGATGTTAAACAGCGTCTCCCAGCCGGGGATCGTCAGCAGGAGTTCTATTCCCCATTCATAGAAGTCCTTCACCTCTTTTTGGGGGCGATTCCAGTTGCCGTCCTTGTTGCAGGGATTTTTGTAGGGAAGCGTCAACAGATCGAACTTCACGGATGCATCCCCGAGGCCGCGCTCATGAGCATTCTTTATGTGGATTATTTCCATAGGATCGTAGCCCATCAACTGGCAGGCAACGGCATCAGCGGTCACGACATTATTGGATGCGATGACCGTCTGGTAGTTGAGGGGCGCACAGGAGAGCGGGCCTACGGCCTCCCCTCCGATGGTGCCGTCGACTATGGTCAGAGTTGGGGTGAAGGCCAGGTTGATCTCGTAGATGACGTTCTCTATCTTCTTGCGGTGGAACTTGGCCTTGTCGATCTCAGGAATGGTGCCGTACATGTTTTTCATGCCGATGGTAACGCCGGTGAGAAGGTGCGTTTTCATGACCGGCACCGAAATTATTACATCGGCTTCGATTGCATCCCTGGAGATCCTTTCCCGGCCGATGGCGCTGTCCTCGCCAAAGTCAAACCAGGCGATCCGCGACTCGGATAGGTTTTGCAGCTTGACGTTATTTTCCCTGGCCCATTTCTTCCAGCCGGAATCGGATGCCGCCTGCCAGAATTTGGTCCAGACCATATCCGCGTCGGCGATCATGATCTCAGCGCCGATGGCCTTCAGCCTGTCCACCAGCACTCCCACGACCTCGGTGCTGGTGAAGGTGCCCCTGATCTCCGGAACTCCGCCGCAGATATTGACCTTGATGAGCACCTTGTCGCCTTTCTTAACGTACCTCTCCATTCCTCCGATGGCATCCAGGGCGGAGAGTACGCATTTCTTGGCATCCAGATCTCTGGCCACGGCAAAGACCGGAGGCCGGGTGAGGGATCGGCTCTTACTCTTGACATGGGAATAGGAGAACTGCTCTTTGGAGACCCGCCTGCGTTTGCTGACGAGCAGCGCCGATGCGTATCCGAAGAAGATCCAGAAGGGATACAAAATAAATAAAATGACCACAATTATTGAAGGAACGTCTGCTTTAGAGATGCCTGTGATATTGGTGTGAAGCATGAACTCCGAGCCGCTCATGCCCGCAAAGAATGGAAAGACGCAGCGGAATATGTCCAGATACAATAGGGCCGAGAACATTATAAATGTCAGCACAATGGCAATTCCCACAACTATCTTGGCATGTCTATTCCATTCCAGCCTTTGGCCCAGAAAAAATATGATAAGACCGGACAGGAAAAGCAAGGGCGGATCTATGACAAAACTCATTGGCGCACCATCCGAAACGTGTCTTTTCGGTAAAATCGAATTATCAAAATATATAAACTTATTGATGTGACTATGGCGATCAGTTGTTAATGGAATGATCCTCTTTTCCGCCGCAAAAATTGTAAGAGGATGGGGATTTTACCCTCATTCGCATGGATTGAGGCTAACGGAAGTTGGCAGGTTATGACAATCTTGCAGGATCCAGGGCATGATTGTTGCAGATCAGCCGTTTACTAATATTGCCAAGGATAAAAAATTGCCAAGGATAAGAAATCCATTAAAGCCATATCCACGTGCGGTGAATGAAATTCTCGAACGCGGGATGAAGCTTTTAATCTTTCAAGGCTATTAGTTAGGGTGGAAACTCAGCTGGTCTACATTGCAATTCTCTCAATTCTCGGAAGCGGAATTGGAGCTATGACTGGTTTTGGCACAGCCACCATCATGACTCCGTTGCTGTTGCTCTTTCTGCCGCTGTCTGAGGCGGTTCTTCTCGCGGGCATCATTCACATGTTCGCTTCACTCTGGCAAATCCTGCTATTTCGTGAAGGAATAAGGTGGAGATTACTATTCGCATTTGGTGCCCCTGGTATGATAACCAGCTTCATCGGTGGCTCAATCTATCTGAACGTTCCAAGCGGGATCATTTCAAGGGCACTGGGTGGATTTCTTGTAATCTATGTCCTTTTTATACTGGCCAATCCGCATTTCAGGTTGCGACAGGGAACTCTCACTTCATCAGTTGGTGGAGCTTCTTATGGATTTCTGGCAGGCATTTTTGGGATTGGAGGTGCCGTAAGGGCCGTATTCCTCAGCGCTTTTGACTTGCCGAAGGCTATTTATATCGCGACTTCCGGAGCCATCGCGCTGCTCATTGATTCCACTCGGATTGCAGCTTACTTTGCGGGTGGCACGAGGCTTGAGCCCTTGATTTATTTAGGACTTTTGATTTTTATACCAGCATCGCTGCTCGGATCTATAGCGGGCAAGAAAATAGCAGAACGGGTCCCTCAGGACAAGTTTCGTTTTTTAGTAGCAGCATTCATATTTCTGGCCGGCTTAAACCTGGCCGCCTTTCCATGATGCTTACTAAATTAAAACATAGATTATTTATAAATGGCTTGTGAAAGGGGGAGACATTTTGCTTAAAATTGAAAGGCCGTTCACTGGCAGAGATCCGGAATCCCGGCGCTTGCGGCCGAAACGATGCCGACATCGACAGGATTGGTGCCGGCAGGCGAGATGAAGTGTCTGATCCGGGGCGGGGAGACAGGTCGGGGGCCCAAGGATCTCGGGCTGCATTCCTGGATGGGATCTCCCGCTTCCCCATGATGGCAATGGTGACAACGGTTGGCATCGGCCTTATTTAAGTGTTCAAGAATTAACTATTTTCTATTGACAGGAAGCAGCAAGCTGGCAACTATTCGAATCCAATCCTGGAATTTTCTTACAGAGAGATGAAGCCGATAAGCCTGATATAATAATTGATGATGTGATCCCTTTGAAGCATGATCAGAGGTTAATCCGGCGGCCAAAAGCAAATTTATTTATTCTTTCAACACTATTCATTATATGGCAACTGTCTACGGAGGTTAGAATTTATGAAAGCTTCTAAGCTGTTTCTGGCCATAATGATCTTGATAGCAATGGCATGTTTATCCAGCGTTCAAGGACAATACGGAACTACCAATACTTACTCGTCGGGTGCGTCCATGCCTGGTTCGACTTCGTCTGCAACCTCGCCGTACGCTCAATATTATACAACGCCATCAGGGCAAACTCCCAGTAACCACATAGGCGCGCCTGTCCAAGTAGACATTATCGGAAAAACACCGGTAAACCTGTACTTCAGCACCCAAAATCAAATGGTGCCATATTCACAATACGCTTCCAATCCTGCGAGCACCGGAGCCATCTCTATGTGGATACAGGGCGCAACGGACTGGGCACAATACGCAGTGATACCTCAAGGAGCAACGGTGTCGCTCTTAACCGTTTCCCCCACCAGCGGAAGCGGCTACATCAATGAGATTCGTCCCGATACAGCGATGTACAGGTACAATTTCTATTTCTATCCATACAGCGCGCTAAATTTCTATGCAGATACGATCGGGCGACATGTATTGTCCTTCGGCTTAAACGGACAGGTCAGCAATACCGTGATCATAGATGTAACCGGTACTTACATACCGCCAACGATCGATTACCTGTCTTCGGCTTATCCTGGATACTATAACGGCTATTATCCGGGCATCTATGGAAACCCTGGTTATGTAAAACCTGGAATATCGGTGACCAGCGATGGAGCAACAACATCGGTGACCACTAATGGAGAAACAACGACCGTGACTCCTAGCGGAGAAACAACAGTGACTCCCAGCGGAGGAACGGCAACAGTGACTCCTATCGCGGACGGAACGGGGTCAACAATAACGATTACCAAGTAACGGAAATGAAGCAACTGGTTAAAGAATAATGGACCATCTTGTTGGTTCATTAAGAATAGAAGGCTGCAAGAGAAAAGAAAATTTTTTTTTGAGCAACGCCCCAAGCCCAAATGAGCTTCTTTCGCCTTGCAGCAGCCAGTTGGCTGGCCGGTCTGACTTCGTAGGGGGAGCCCCTGATAAATCGAGGCATATGACGCCATCACAGTCAGCACGCGTATGCGCCTGACGAGTTCGGGTCCCATTCTGGAATGCAGATGCTCGCATCTTCATCCTCGTGCTCGAAACGATGAGCGACGGGACAACATACAAAAATTGATTAACTTTAGGCACGTATTTATGGTGATTTTGTGAGGAATGTTAAATCATCAATCATTATATCGATCGCACTTCTGGCGGCCTGCGTAGGGGCATCCGCTCAGGAAGTCGGCATCGAACAGATCAAACAAATGATAGAACAATCGACAGAAAATCTCACGACCTATTCCAGGTCGGCTGAAGCCAATATAATGTACAGCAACGTCTCTATTAATACGGCGTTAAACGCCGAGAAAGTCACTAACGGCAAAGTCGATCTGGTTAATAAGGCTGGCTGGTGGGAGTCAAATCTTACCGATAAGGGTTCTGGAGAGGTTCTCACCTGGGAAGGTTTCTTTGTAAATGGCTCCGAATACTGGAAGGAGGGCAAGAACTGGACAAAGTTCGAGATCAACGACACGGCTCGGATCATGCAGGATTACAACGAGATTCCTGGACAGCTGCAGCTCATCAAGGATTCCAATATGCAAGTGATGGGCACGGAGAAGTTTAACGGAGTCGATTGCTATAAGCTTACGGGTACACCCGAGCCTGTGATCTGCCTGGGCTGTGCCGGCCTGCAATTGTTGGCGGCTTATGTAAATTCACCGTTCCCGATTCCTCCGAGTCTGAAAAACGGCACCCTTGACATCAGGCGGACCAGTTTAATGAACCATAGTAGCTCAGCCGTGACCGCCTGGATTTCCAAAGACAAGGGTCTGCTGGTGGGAATGAACATTAATTCCAGCCTGACCGTAACGCCCCAGATTCTGAATATTTCGTCGCCAGAATTTAAGATTGTGTCCGTCCTTAACGAGTCCACGGCATACAAGGACTTCGGCCAGCCTGTTAAGATCGCGCTGCCAAAGGAAGCTCAAAATGCATCCTTCAGGACGGTGCCCGCTGATTGGAGATGGGCAGTCTTCGGATCGGTCAGACCTTGATTGGAGTGAATGGATATTGGAGTGATTGGATATGATTGATATGTTCAATAATCAAAAAAGAAGGTTCCTGATTTGGGGGCTCTGCATTACGGCCATCCTGGCTGCCGGCCTCCTGGCAGCAGCCGGGCAGGGCATTAACACATCCGGTCCAGATTCGGCCTACTGTACCTCCAATGGGTATATCTATACGACAATACCTGGAGCAAATAGCGGCAAGGCCGTATGCCAGTTTCCCGACGGTTCCTGGTGTGATGGACATTCCTACTTCACAGGAAATTGCACTCCCAACGCCAGCGTCGTCAACGCCTACAATCCCTACGCGTTCAACTCTCCACAGGGAGCACTTGAAATTGCCGATGCATCAAAGATGTGTCAGAATTACGGCGGAGGAGTTCAAATAGTGCATACCTCTTACGGGGACGTCCGCATGTGTGTCTTCCCTGGTGGCAGCATGATCGACCTGAGGGGACTTTACAGCAGTGCTCTCGGTGGCTATTACCCCGGATACTACCCCGGTCCCTATTTCGGCGGATATTGGGGCGACAACTGGTATTACGGAGCGTATGCCTGGTTGAATGCACCCTAGTGAAGAAACCTATTTATTTTTATTTGAAGCTATCAGGCGAGGCAAGGTGATGTAATGTTCCTCATTCCGATTTTTTAAAAGGCATCAAACGTTGTGGCAGAGTGGGAAGAATGTGCGGTATTGGGATGGGGTTTTCATGACATAATCGAAGAGCGAGAAAAAATCCAAACCTGTACTGTCATGCCTGAATAAATAATTTGATATCTAAGAATCAACGATTCAAGCCCATTCGGCATTATTTTCTCATTTTCTTAATGTGGAATAGCAATATAGCGCATCGAATATGCAGATAGCTTCATCCTGTGAATTGGATTTCCGGGAGCTGCAGGAGTGCTTCGACAGATGGCTAAACCGAAATCGTCAAATAGTAATAGCGTAAAGGTTCGATTGTGTCCAGAGATGGACGTCAGATACTGGAAGAATAGTGTCTTCCATTGTTCCTAATTGTGCGTAAACATGGATTTGAGATGATAGGGCTTCACCGCAGTCGTATCACAGGAGAGGTTCAGTTGTCATACGAAAAGTTGTTTCTTTGTTTGGCGCTTATTGCTTACTTTCAGGTTCCGGCAGATGCGCTGCCGTCGATGGTCATGAAGGTCGATAGCCTTGGATTCGCAGGTTCAGCAGGTGACCCGCTCGACGCCAGCCAGCTGGGGGAATCCATGTCCATGCCCCTGCCTCAGGAGCTTATTTTGGAGGGGATTGAAGCGGGAGTGATAACGAAATCGAATCCGCTCCATAAACCGGATAGCGAGCAACCAGGTTTCTCTACGGGAATTGAGCCTGAAAAGAGTGCAGATAATTCTCTGGATAATGTCAATGTAACAGGTGCCTGGTCCTTCGATCTTGAGGGCAAAGCTCTCGAACAAATGAAGCTGTATCTGGTTCAGAACAAAGATGTGATAACGGGTCAGGGGGTCATAAACAGAGAAAATCGAACGGAGAATGCAACAGCCATCGGATCAATATCGGGAGAAAAAATATTTTTGAACGTGATTCCTGCAGGAGTTTCGGATCTTTACAAGCTAAATCTATCGCTAACCTCCCTCGATTCAGGGACTTATACCGCCTACGCAGCCGATGGCAGTAATAGGTCAGGCGCTGTCCTTTTCGCCGTTTCCTCGAATATCTTCAGCCCATCGAATTCGGATGCAGAAGAATAGCCTTGGTATCGTCATTGATATTATTTCTCTTGATAGAAACGCCCATGAGCCCAGGCAGAGGCTCACACGTGACGGATGGGAAACAAGATCTATTGACGTTAAATTCAGTTTAGGGCGGGGAGCGTTCACATTATTTAAATCCATCAACGAAGCTCTTCACGCACAGCCTCAGATCCGGATGGTAGCCGCCCTCCAGTATCGCAAACCTTCTCCCTCCGCACGACTCCGAGCCCTTGCGAATCATTTTGCCGATCTCTCTGTAGTCTTCCATGCGGAGCAGCCCGCCCCAATCTTCTTCATAGGTGTCGAACCCAGCCGATACTCCAATGACATCGAAGTCGGATTCCTGGAGCGCTTTCTCGATCTGGCCCAGGTAGCCGCGGCAGTCCATGCCAAGGTAGCTGTAATCGATGTCCACGGCCCCGGGATTGACTATCAACACATTCTCATCCCCCCGGAATATGCTCACGGTCCCGTCCCCGAAATGCAGATCGATATCTATTATCAGCGCCCTCTTCGCCCTTGGCTTTATTTTCTTAATCGCAATGGCCATGTTATTGAAGTAGCACATCCCCCAGGCCCGGTTGTACGAGGCGTGATGTCCCGGAGGGCGGACCAGGGCAAAGGCCGGCTCTCCTTTGGCGGCCAGCCCGGCGGCAGCGATGGCACCGCCTGCAGCAAGACTCGCCGCCGCATAGTGCCCGCTGAATTTCACGCGATCGATATGCTCTCTGCCGTGGGCTTTCGAGATGTCATCCAGAGTGGCTGGTATGGATTCGATAAATTCATAGCCTGCTTCCTGAAGTTCCATCGCGGGCAGCCTGACCCTGTCCGGGTTCTCGACCGGGTTTGAAGGATATCGATCCTCAAAATCTCTGCAGTAAACGATCTTCACGCCATCGAGCTTGATCCTGGCAGGACTTATCTTATTCGATTCACTGCGAAAAATCTTGATCGATTCATCACAAGGACTATATGATAAGGGTTCTAACGGCTGAGGGATGCCTAATTTCACTGTCCTGCTGGAGGGTGCCTGGCTGGTCAGAGATGTCAAGACTGAGGATGACGCTATCGGCGTGGCCATCTCTGAAGCGGGCAAGCGATTGAATCAGAGAAAGATGGATTTTGTGGAGGTAGAAGTCGGTCAGTGGGACTGCCCGGAGTGCAAGGAGCCTCTGGAGGGTGTATTTCTCGTGGCCAGTACGGCTCTGGTGGCGCTTCTCTTTGAGATCAAGATATTCAATGCAGAGAGCGAGGAGCACGCAGGAAGAATCGCCAAGTCTACCATCGGCAAAGCCCTGGGGGCTATACCCCTGAGGGTGGTGGAGATCGCAGAGCAGAATGAGCAATAGCGACAGGCGCACAGGCAGCAGGAGCGCCAGCGTTTCCTGCCTGTCCAGGCGGCTGTATTTTCCGGATTGTTTGGATTTCGGGATTCGCTGTTCTCGTTCCGATATCCGTTATCTTTTGCTCTCCGGGAGCGTTTTTCCCAGGCCGAGCTTCCTGGCCAGCTCTCGCAGATCCGCTTTATCGCCCTTGCCTGATTTTTTTCTCCTGGCCGCAGGCTGGAAACCGAATTCCTGCTCTTGAGATTTGCTCCGGCCTCTTTGGTTGCCCTTTTGCTGCGATGTGCGGGCAGCGGGTCCGCAGCTCAGCGATCCCCACTCGGCGATCTTCGCTTCTATCATCTCCCGGCACTTCTGGGCATCGACCGCCATCATTTCATCTCTCACCCAGGCGGGGAGAAATTCATTGACTCCGCCGGGAGTGATTCCGAATCTGCGATCGCAGAGGAGAAGAACGCCCCTCTCCGATTCGGCGCGAATGACCCTTCCCGCGGCCTGCAGGCCTCTGTTTATGGCCGGCAGGGTGTAGGCGATGAGCATGCCCTTGGCCTTTCCATACTTGCGAGAGTAGTAGGCGTTGATCTCCTTTTGAATCTCGTCGTAAGCCGCCAGCGGCAGACCGACCACGGCCACGCCGTTCAGCGCCTCGCCTTTGTAATCGATCCCTTCCGCCAGCTTTCCACCGCACACACCCGTCAGAACCCCACCCCCGCGCCCGGCCAGGCGGAAGAACTCTTCGAGGAGGTCGGGCACCTCGTCGGCGCTCCTGGGCTCGGCGCAGACCTTCTTACCCGACTTCCTTGCCGAGGCCAGGCAAAGCTCGCGGTAATTGTTCATCATGGGGTATGACGTAAAAAAGACGGCCACGTTTCCGGGAATGCACTCGATGACGGCTCGAATATGTCCGGATATCTCTTCCCGATTGTCGGCATCATCTCGATTTTCCAGCTGCGTGGTGGCTTTCTCTGATACCAGAAGCAGGCGATTCTCTTTGGGGAACGGATTGGGAAGGCTGAGCTTACGCGCTCTCCCTTCTTCGGCCAAACAATAGAGTTCGTATGCTTCCAGGGGTGAGAAGGTTCCGGAGAGCATTATTGTGGCATTGATATTATCCGTGATGCGCCTGATATTGGGCGCGGGGTCGATGTTGTTGACCTCCAGGCGGGCATGTTTTCTTGGGCCGGTTCCAGTTACCGCAATCCTTCGCTGATAGGACATGTCCTCTTCCGCCTTTTCCACGTCCCTCAGAAAGAGCAGCACCAGCGCAAGGCTTGGTTGGATGTCCCCTTGCAGGTTCTCTTTGTCACCCTCGGCTAAATTGAGATCGGCCACCGCCACGGCCACATCCGAGAAATTGGATAGCGCCTCGTCGATATCTCCCACATCATCGTAGAGGAACGAGCGGAATAGATCCGCGTCAAGGAGCGCTTCGCCCTCGGGCATCCGCTCCTGCTTGCTCTGCAGGAATCTCTTCAGCCTGGGTAGGAGGATGCGTATCACCCGGATGCCTTCGCGCCTCCAGGAGGCACTCTCCTTCGTCTCTTCCAGCCTGGCCTGGCCCAAAGTTCCTTCGAACTTCTCCACCTCGCGCTCGGCAAGATCGATCATGCGCGCCGTGAGCAGTCTTGAGTTCATGGCCCGCACGGCGTCGCCGAGGTTGTGGGCCTCGTCGATGATGAGAGTTGCCTTCTCCTCGTCTATCTCCATCCACGGAAAGATTATATCTTGAAAGTCGGGGCTGAAGAGATGGGAGTAGTTCATGATCACCATGTCGCTGTTCTGGGCGTAGAGGCTCATGATCTCATAGGGACAGATGCCCTGGCAGGAGTCCTCCAGCTCTGAGGGCGGCGTGACCTTCTTCTTCAATTCATCCACCACCTCCAGGGCCCGGGCAGAACGGCGGAAATGGACCGTCCCGTTCAGTTCGAAGGCCTCCCGGCTTCTCAAGAAATAGGGGCAGAAGGTCCTGTAGCCCGGCTCTTCTTCCGGGATGCCGTCTTCATTTGGATCGTATATGCTGGCGTTGCTCTTGTTCATTCTTGACCCGACAAAATTCTTGGTCCACTCCCTGAGCCTTGAGCAGCCGGCATATACGCTTTCGTTTCGAAACTCTCTCTCCAGCGGGCATATCTTCTGCTTGCCCACCATGTAGGCGATCTCCGGCCTGTGCTGGGTCCTGGACCAGATTTTATTGATCTCATTGATGTAGATGTTGATCTGGGAAACGGTTCGCACAGCCACCACTATCTTTCCCGGAGCTGCGGCCAGGGCCGCGCTGATGCAGCTGGTCTTGCCGGTTCCGGTGGGCGCATCTATCATGAGAACGCCGTGATCTCCTTTGCTCACTACTTCATAAACCGCATCAAGCATCTTATCCTGGTGAGGTCGCAAAGACTCATAAGGGAAATAATCCAGGTACACGGGACAAAAAATGCATTGGAAAGAGATAAAGTCTATCCACGGGGCGAAAGAGAAAAGTTGAAATTGTAGCGAAGGCTACACTCTTGGTGTTAAGACCAAAAATTGGCAGCAAGGGCAATCTGCACGAGTAGCAATTAATGCGAGTAGCAATTAGCAGTAAAGGGGATGGGGGATAATGTTGGCGATGAGGGTAGCTTTATTTGTGCTCTTAGCGACTGTGGTGGTATTTCCAATGACTTGCGGCACGGGGGCCTTGGGTCCGCAGATCGGTCTTGATTCCAAGAGTTCCGGCTCTTTAATAACAAATTCGGATGCCAGGCAAGTTCAGGATAAGATGGCGGACGCTTTGCACCGCTTGAACACCTGGAAAGAGGATCAGGCCAACAAGACTGCTCAGGCCAGGAAGACCGGCGAGCTGCAACCAGATCCGGATGATGATGCCGGGGCCGCTTCCGTCATGCCGGGCGCAGATTCGAATTCCAATGTCCCAGATGTTAACAACAATTCGATCAATGAATCCGCCTACAGATCATCCAACAATTCGTCCAATAATTCAACCAACAATTCATCCGTCAATAACCCGTCCCTCAATGTTTCCTCTTTGGATAATTCCGTCTCGAATCCCTCCGCAACGTTATCCGGAAACGCTTCCGCAGGCCAGCAGGGCGTGGCTTCCGATTCCAAGGCCAGCTTCAACGGCTACTACGGCATCACCGCATCCCGGCATGAGATGGGCAAGAGCGATATAAAATCCAGCATGCAGCTCAATGGTGCCTTCGAGGTAGACAAATCGGTCAAGTTCCAGGATCGAGGCTTCTAGGGCAGGGCGGAGACGTCATGAAATCCAGGATTCCTCAAAAGATATTGCTCGCCATAATTTTTATAGCTTTTATTGCATGTTTTTCCAGTTTAATTATTGTCAACGCCCGGTGCACGGAATCGGCAGACGGCAGTCTGAGAGAAGAGTGGTCGAAAGTTTACGGCGGGCCGTACAGCGATGGTGTCTGGTCTATCGAGCAGACCGGAGACGGCGGCTACATTCTGGCCGGCTACACCGCAACGCTGGGCCGGGGCGGAGATCTGTGGCTCTTCAAGGTCGATGGGGCGGGCAATGTCATCTGGCAGAAGGTCCTGGGCGGGTCGGGCGAGGATGCAGGATACTTTGTCAGAGAAGCCTCCGATGGAGGCTATGTGGTCACGGGGAGCACCTCATCCCTGGGAATCGGCGAAGAGCGCCTCTGGATCCTGAAGATGGACTTGAACGGCACTCTGCAGTGGTCGCGGGTCTTCGGTGGCTTTGTCTCTTCCTCCGGTGACGGTGGCTGGTCTCTGGATGAGACCGGTGATGGGGGCTATATCGTCACCGGCTACACCCAGTCTTTCGGCTCGGGAAAGAAGGACCTCTGGCTCCTGAAGACCGATGCCGCAGGAAAACTGCAATGGGAAAAGACCTTTGGCGGGCAGGAGGATGATGTGGGCATGTCGGTGGTGCATACCGGCGACGGTGGATATGTCGTGGCCGGGCGAACCGCATCCTTCGGGGCGGGAGGAGACGACATCTGGCTCATAAAGACCGACCAACAAGGAAACGAGGAATGGAACAGGACCTTCGGCGGCAAGTCGGACGATGCGGCATTTCAGATAATCGAGACTGAAGGCGGCCTGGCCGTGGTGGGCAGGACCGAGTCCGGCTCCCGCGACCAGAGGGTCCTCCTCCTCAAGACCGACCTGGTAGGACGGGGGCTCTGGGAGCGGATCTATCCGGGCAGCTCCGGCACATCTTTGCAGGGCACATCCGACGGCGGTTTCATCATAGCCGGACGCATGGACAGCGAAAAGACAGGCAGAGACGCCTTGCTTATCAAGACCGATTCCAGCGGAAATGAGCAGTGGTCCCTGCCGCAGGCGGCTGAGGGAGATGGCATCGGCACCTTCGCATTGGAGTTCCCAGACGGAGCTTATGTCTTTGCCGGAATTGGCAGCCCGTCGAGATCCGAATCGGAGGACGCCTGGCTGAGAAAATATGGGACGGTGCAGCCCGAAGTGAATGGGGGAGCAAATTTGGGAAATGGGGCAGTGAATGAAACAAACCAACAGATTTCACCTCAGGGATCGCTTCCGGGTTCATCTGAGGCTGGCGAAAATGCTGCAAATCCAACCCGCTCCCGCGAAAACCTGTCGAAATTGGAAAAAATTTTTAAAGATAAACTGCAATAGTTTTTGCGATGCCAACCCAGGTCCGTATCTCCGACATCGGCCTCTATCTTAGCTGCCCCAGGCTGGTTTACTTCGATTCCATGGGAAAGCTGCAAAGGAAGAACAATGCCCAGCAACTTCTCCTGAAAAACCTGATGCTCGGCATCGTTGGCGGGATCGATTTGGAGGGCGAGCTGAAGGAATCTTTGCTGAGGCTGGAGCAGGAGCTGCCAATGGTTTATGAGATCGAGCCGGAGGAGATAGGTCCGGCTTGCCGGGAGCTGGAGGCACGAATTCCCGAGATCTCTGCATCCCTTTCGCCGCGTCTTCATCTTCTGGTTCCAAGCGTTGTGGAGGTCGACCTTCGCTCCGAAAAGCTGGGGCTCTCCGGCAGGCTGGACCGGCTCGCTCCGGCCTGTACTCCCTCTCTCATCCGCTCCGGCAAAGCCCCGGAAGAGGGTGTATGGAAGAGAGATCGGCTGGTGCTGGCGGGCTACAGCTTGCTGCTGAGAGAAATGCACGGCAAGGACGGGGCGAAGGTCGATCGCGGCCTGGTGGAGTATCCGCTCTCGGGGCAGGTGCGGCTAGTGCAAATTTACGGCGTGGACAGAGCCAGGGTGCTGCGCATTCGCGAGCGGGTGCGCCAGATCAGAGACGGCCAGCTGCCCGACAGGCCGGAGGGTGCGCGCTGCGAGGGTTGCGAGGCCAAAAAGCACTGCGAAACGAGGATGTCGCTGGCGTCCAGGTTCTTTTGAAATCAACTCCTGGACTTGAACCTATTCCCATCTTCAAAGAAAATGGCCTGGCAACCCACACCTTATAAAGGGGTAGCATCCAAAAGACTCTCCTCAAAATACATTTCAAGATGATTCCGGGCGGTGCCGCTCTTGTTGGATGCCCGGTTACTTCAAGAGGATAACAAATGGCAACCATCGAGGAGCAGATTCAGGCGCTGGAAGAAGAGATCTTTAACACGCAAAAGAACAAGGCCACCGAGCACCATCTGGGCAAGATCAAGGCCAAGATCGCGAAGCTGAAAGCGCAGCAAGAGCTGCAGAAGATCAAGGGCGGCGGTCAGGGCAGAAGATACTACATCAAAAAGTCGGGCGACGCCACCGTGGCATTGGTCGGCTTCCCATCCACGGGCAAGTCCAGCCTGCTCAACCTGCTGACCGGCTCCAGGTCCGAGGTTGCCGCCTATCAGTTCACCACTCTTGAGGTAATTCCGGGCGTCATGAAGTACAAGAGCGCCGAGATCCAGATTCTGGATATGCCCGGCATCATCAAGGGAGCAGCGAAGGGCAAGGGCAGGGGCAGAGAGGTCATAACCGCGGCCAGGGCTGCTGATATCATACTGCTTTTGGGAGACGTCTTCAACTACAAGCTGAATGTCCTGGAGCGGGAGCTGTATGATGCAGGAATAAGGCTGGACAAGCAGCCGCCCAATATTCATATCACCCAGGAGAAGAAGAGCGGCATTATCCTGCGCAGCACCGTTAAGCTCACCAAAATGACAGAGTTCGAGATAGCAGATATCATCCGCGCCTACGGCATCGTGAATGCCATAGTCACCATTCGCGAAGACATCGATACCGACAGCCTGGTGGATTTTCTGGCCGGGAACAGGGTTTACATTCCCAGTGTTGTGGCGATAAACAAGTTCGACCTCAGGTACGGAGGTGTTGAGAACAAGATCCGCGAGGAGCTCGGGCGAGACTACCTGCCCCTCTCCTGCGCGACAAATGAGGGCGTGGAGGAGCTGAAGGATCTCATTTACGAGCGGCTGGGATTCATTCGCGTCTATCTCAAGCCCAAAGGCGGCAAGGCGGACATGGACGAGCCGCTGGTGCTCCTGGACGGCAGCACGGTCAAGGCGGTCTGCGAGCACCTGCATCGCGACTTCGTGAACCTGTTCCGCTATGCACTGGTCTGGGGCGATAGCGCCAAGTTCCCCGGCCAGTCGGTGGGCCTGGAGCATGAGCTGAAAGACAGCGACGTGCTCTCCATCATCACCAAGAGACGGTAAGAGGCGGCAGCGGCGGACGCTCGTGGCCAGTATGCGCGCACGCGCGCGGCCCCGTTCGCGTGCGTCGGCCTTCGCGAAAGGTGATAGGCGGCAAGAGCGGGAACGAGAGCATTTTTTTCTGGTATTCCTGCCAATGCGCCTGAAGACAAAGAGCAGAAAATTTAGCATCGGTGCCCGGAATCGAGAAAAATGACATAGGAGGGAGGCAGGAGGCGGACATCTTTTTTTGCTCCTGCCCAGGCGGAAGGATAAGTCCCCACTCTCCCAACCCGCCAAAAAGTCGATTATCCGCGAAGGTATTAACTCTTTTTTTCATGTAGAGGTTATGTAGGTCTGATGTAGATCGCTTATAGGTAAGATGAATGGATGGAAATCCTACACATCGCCCTCTAACAGCTTTTTTCGTCAGTCCCGGGAATGGGTTCACGCCATGTTTCATTTCTTCTAATCAATTTTGAGAATCGAATAGTTTTTCTATTAGCTGTGCATATATCGAAAAATATGAGAGCGCTAACTATGTACAGGCTTATATTTTTCTTATTTATACTGGCCGTCATGTCAATGGTATCAACTGCATCAACTGCCAGCGCGCTCACCGATTTGGATTATCACCTTGGCCAGTCAAAGTATGGAGAATCCTCGATCTCGGATGAAGAGAGCTTCCATGGGCCTGACTCGGCATTTCTCTCGGTAGATGACGATGGAAATTACATCCGGATCTCGGTCTCGATGGACGAGCCTCTATCTAAGGAGGATCTTGAGCAATTGAGCATGTGGATTGATCCGCAATCAGGCGATGGCAAGATTCAATTGGAACTCTTCATGGATGGAGATGGGAGCGGCAGCTACAACAGCAAGAGTTCCCAGGATGTAAGGCTTCGCTCCATAAGGGAATCGTGGTCCGGAATGGGAATGTCGCCAAATCAGTGGAGTGAATTGGATGGCTTTGATCTGATTTATGAGAAGTATGGCGACAAATCCTTTGCATCCGGAAGTCTGCAAGATTGCCTTGAAAAACTGAAAGATGTCAGCATGGTCCGGCTCTATATCACAATCTACAAAGATGGAACCGTTCCCAAGACCTCGGCGTTTGTTGACTATATAAAAATCGGCGATCAGATAATCAGCTTCGAGCCCCTGGAGCGAAAAGAGATCAAAGACGGTCCCTCATCGGTCAGCCCCGGCGGCCAGATCACTTACACCATAACCTATGGGAACAACCAACTGGACCCCGTAGACCTCGTAGTGCGGGAAAATTACGATCCGCACACAACCTTCTTCGAAGCAAATCCCATGCCCGATCCCGGCACGACCAACGTCTGGACCTTCCACAGTCTCGCTCCCGGTGCACACGGCCAGATTGTGGTCAAGGTGAAGACGAAGAAGTCCACCTGCAAGGCGAGCATAAACGGCGAGGTATCAGGCACGGGATATACCTCCATAAACGGCTTGCTGAACACGAATTTTGACAGCTATCTGGTAACCAACAGCGTGACCCTCTCATCGATCGGATCTTCCGGTGAATCGAACCTGAGCGCCTCTGTTACCACAACGGTGAGGCCAATTGATGCATCCGCGCTGAGCTTCGGTGAGCATGGATCGGGCTCCTATAGTTCCAAGGAGAAGCTGTCCTATTCTCCTTCCAGCATCTCCGTTTTCCGCAGCATCAATGGCAGCAGATCGCCCGTTTCCGTCAATCTCTCGTGCCAGCAAATCCCAATCCAGGCAAGCTGGTTTGCCGGGCTGCAGGGCGAAAACAGGGTCAGGGAGATTCGCTGGGATGATCGCTTCTATCAGGCCGATCGTCTCAACCTCAGCTACCGCCTGCAGCTCGCCAAATCCCAATCCTTTCTTGAGACCTCATCACACTTCCGAGGATGGGCGGATCTTGCGGGGTCCTGGCCCGGAGCGGAGACGGATCAGCGTTTCGCCGGGGAGTATGATCTGGTGAGCAAAGCCAGGGCCAAGTGGTCCAGCAAGAGTTACAAACCACCGGATACTGGTCTTGATTGCTGCCCGCTCATCGAGGGATGGCAGGAGCAGGAATCCGGCAGTTGACTTTGATTCGGGATTTGCATATCTTGCTTTCATGAGTGAAGGATTCGCAATTCAACAAATTTTTTCTGCCAGTATCGAAACAGTAGTCGACCGGGTTCCATGATCCAAAGCTCTGGCAAGCTCGAAAAATTTATCATGATCCTGCATTACTTCTCTTCATATGGTTGATATGCTCTTAGCCGGAAAAAGACCGGGTTGCAGTCAAATCGCCTTCCCTCTATTGATCATGCTTTTGATCATGCTTTTTGCCTTTTCTTTCTGCCCGGTTGCGGCGGCTGAGGCATCTTTGTCATCAAATTTTCTCAACTCCGGATGCGTGATCGATGGCTACAAATTGAATTGCAGCGGCCAGGGCCTTGAGCAGCGATTTGGCTGCTACGAAGTCGCCAATACCTCCGCGGAGTTGGAGGGCCTCGACCCCGGGCTTCCCATGCTCGAATGCCATAGCCTCGCAATCGAAAGCGGCAGCCAGGAGGGACTGGTTCGCACCGGATGCATGCTGGCGGCGTACAGGAATTATATCGTTAAAACGGACGGTGATTTCCGGCTGATCCGGAGCAGAGAGGAGTTTAGGGCATTGTTTGCCCCCGTCCGGTCGCCGCAGGAAGCTATGGCCTTCGCCGTGGCGCTGACGAACTCATTTCCGCTTTATGACATGGCGCCGCCGGAAGGCTACTTCCCGGTCTCACCAGCCGTAGCGCCAAGCTCGGTTGAGGAGATGGACGGATCATTTATGGTACATCTATTCGACAGGCCTATCTGCGGCTGCGGTTCGCATCCTTACTATGCAGTCGACTACCTTGTCACTGGAGCGGGAAATGTATCGGAACTGTCGCGCCAAAAGGTCTACGATAGCAATGTCATGATATGCTTCGACTGAATGCGGCGCAGGATGCAATTGACCGATCGCCATCAGGCTCCTCTATGACCGAGCTGAATTGCTGCTCGATGCATACCATCCTTTTTTATAAAGGTAGTGCAGAATTACCAACCGGGACGTAAGATGAAACCTTTGCCAATCACATTGATCTTTGTATTCTTGAGCATGATAGGCATGCCGGCAGTCTGCGGATATCAGGACGTCGGAGGTAGTTATGGATCATCATGGCTGGACGAGCACGGCACCAAGCCTACATCCACCATCGAATTGCAAAACGGCCTCTGGGACTGGGGTGCATTTCCCAAGGGCTACTCGCTTTATAACAATGTTCTCTATCCGCCGGGCTATGGACCGCAGTGGTATTATCCTGCAGTCGCGACCGGAGAGTCGCCCATTGTTATCAACAATACCCAGGCGACAAATTATCTCACGGGTACACCGCAATCAAGTACGTCTTATATAGATCCGTGGCTGCTGTCTCAGCTCTCGGGAAGGGAGATTCTCTATCTCAAAGAGCCGAAAAGCTTGCTGATTTAGCCCCACTTTCTTTTTTTGAGAGCGTCGCCATCTGATCCGCCTTCTCGATCCAAAGGGTCTTACCTGGGAACTCATCTATTGGCTAAATCATGGGCTCGACTATGAACCAGACGCATGAAGCATCCCGTGCGTTATCAGAAGTATCTCTTATTGACCTTCGAGGCTGGATTGAGCTGGGGGGCATTCGTCTCACGAACAGCGGGGTGCTGGCAGCTCTCTCGCAGGACCCAGGGGTTGTTCTTCGATTCGGCGGCGAGTTTTTCCTCAGGTGGAATGAATACTCGGGGAATGAATGCGCCGCGCGTGATCATTTCGGGATCATGCCCGGAGAATGCCCTCCCGGGGCGTTGGTCAGCCGGGGCGGGATAGCCGGCAAAGTAGATCCCGGCTACTGCATCATGGATCTGGAAAAAGCCATCGAGGCAGCCGTCCGGCTGAGGAAAGATGAAGGCGTCGTGGCCCTCTCCGGCGGTGTGGACTCGGCCCTGGTGGCAAAGCTTGCAGAAAGGGAGTGCGTCGTGGTGGGCCTGGAGGGCTCGCACGACCTGCTCCATGCCGGCCTGGTAGCCGACGAGCTCAATCTCTCGCTGGAGCAGGTGGTAATCGATCCGGGTGCAGTTGAGGATGCCTTGCGTGCCGTTTTAAGGGTTATTCCTGAAACAGACCCTGTAAATGCTTCCATTGCCACGACTCTTTTCTTTGTGGCTCGCTGGGCGGGAGAGCAGGGCCACCGACGCATCCTGGCCGGGCAAGGGGCGGATGAGCTCTTCGGTGGCTACGCGCGCTACCTGCAGACCCAGACCCTGGCCGAGGATATGGAAAGAGATTTCCATAATCTTGCCTCGCAGCTCGCCCGAGACCAGGCGGTGGCGAATATCCACGGCGCATACTTCTCGCTGCCGTACATGGACCTGAGGGTAGTGCGAACCGCCCGATCCATTCCTCCCGAGATGAAGATACGAGGCAACGTTCGCAAGCGACAGCTTCGGGAAGTGGCAGAGCGACACCTTCCGGCGTCCGTTGCTCGCCATGAGAAGAAGGCCATGCAGTACGGCAGCGGTGTCATGAAGGAGATTCAAAGGCTGGCCCATCGCGGGGGATACAAGAAATCTGTGCAGGAATATGTGAAAAAGATAGCCAGGGAAGAAGGGCGAGAAGTTCCCTGATCGCGTAAATAACCTGATGCATAAATGAGGATAGATGAACGACATTAAATTATGCGATGCAGCAAACTGGATGCAGCATTGATTGCCCGGACAGAAAACCCGGAAGAGCAATTGGGATCAATGTCACTCGAGTCTTTCAGTCCCAACCTCTCCATTTATTTATGCATCGGGACAGCATTTCCCTGCCTTCAAATCCGTAGCTCCTTCTTTTTATTTCTGATAGACGTACGGGAGCGTAATTTCGATACTTAATGAGCTTTCTTAAGTGGGGATTCCTGATCTTTCCGCCATCCACCAGGCCCAGCTCTAGATAGTATCTGCACAGGCCAATCATTCCATAGGCATCCAGCCGCCGGGTAGAAGCCACCACCTTCCTTTGCATAAGGAAGAGTGTCTCGCCTTCATTTCTCAGCTCTCGGTCAAAGGCCGCATCCTCAAGTGCATAGTCCTTGAAGCCTCCGACTTTCATGAAGACGTGCCTCGGTACGCAGAGGTTGATCCCTATCAGGCTCCCGTTTCCCATCTTTGAATTGAGCCACCAGTAGCCGTCGCTGAAGTATTCAATCAACCTTATGCCAGGGCCTGCGCCATCCAGTTCAAAGCCGGTGGTCAGTCCCACCACTCCTTTCTCCATATACCTGTGAACGGTCTCCAGATAATCTTTCTTTATCTGTGTGTCGGCATCAATGAAAACTAGAAATTTTCCCCGGGCATACTCAGCACCGTAATTTCTTCCCCACCAAATCCCTCGCTTCTCAGAAACAACCACCAGGTCGGCATATTTATTTGCAATCTCTACCGTGCGGTCGGTGCTCGATCCGTCGGAGACTATGATTTCATACCTATCACGCGGAATGGTCTGCTTTGATATCGATTTTAAGCAGCCCTCGATATAATTTTCCTCGTTTAGCGTCGGCACGATGACTGAAATCTCCATAGGCATCAATGCTCCAGATTCACGAAGATTCGTCTAATCATCAATTCGTCCTTCAAAGCATGCCCAAGTTCCGAAGATCAGGGCATTGCAGCTTGATTCTCCTTTGCGTTCCCTTTGCCTGCATATTATTCCGTTCATTGGTTAAATCCTTATCTACTAACATCATCTATCCGCATATCATAATTATTCAGACTCTTATCATCATATCATTATTCTTAATAGTATTTCAAGTCTATAGATCAAAATCGCGGGGACAGATGATTAAATATTATTTATATAATTAAATTAATCTAATAATTGATATTTTTATCAAATTCGAGTTTGACCCGTCATCTCGCCGCATATCTGGAAAAATAATTCCAGATAAGAAATCAAAATTCGTCGTCAATTGGATATGAATACTGGATATGAATATTGGATATGGATTGGATATGAATATAAGGTACGGGTATCGGATCTAAATAATAGTTTTCTTGCGACTAAAATGCAGCAATCAGCGGGCAGCTTCGAGATCTGGACCCTTATTCGTCCTCGTGTTGATGCACGTTCCATTTATATAGCATCTTTCTGTTCGGGGGTTATAATTAAAAATTTTAACAAAAGTTATTTATATGCGATTGCATCAATATCTATCACTTAAGCAGAATATGGTGATTGATTATGAATAAAGCGTCGAAATTCAAAGATTCGGGAGTGATGCTGAAGGTCGCATTTCTTCTGATGATGCTCATGAGCCTCGCCTCAGGTAATCAAACGCCGGGCGGCGATGGCAATCTGACCAACGACCAGCAATGGAGTTTGCTCGTGAATGATGTAGGAGCGTCGGTTCAAGAATCTGCAGGCGTGGAGAGTGATGTCGCAGATATCAATACTATCGGCACGGCCACGTTCGTCTTCGATTTTCTGAACCAATCCGCGCTGGAAGGAGCTGAGAAGGTCGTAATCGCAAACGATACGGCTAAAATCATAAAGCTCAAAGCCGAGGATGTTAACAATGATCTCCTGGACTATGCAATTATTCGATCGCCGAGCCACGGAAAGATAAGTGGAACTGCGCCAAACATCGTTTATATTCCCGATAAAGGTTACATCGGCAATGATACGATAGTTTTTGGTGTCCGTGACCAAATCGGCAACTTGCAAAATATTACTATCTCTATCGACGTGATCGAGCTTTACCATGAACCATCCGTAAGAATCCTCAGTCCGTTTGATGGCGCGATATTCACCTCTTTCGCAGATACTTTCTCTGCACAAATACCTCTTCGCGCCGTGGCTTCGGGTGGGGCAACATCCATTACATTCTCTGATTATGATTACTCCTCGGGATTTGAGACAGATATCGGAACAGAGTCCTGCCCAACTTCCGGTGATGAAAATTGTCGCGTCACCATGTATGGCGACTTTTCTGCCGGCAAACACGCTCTGATTGCCAGGGCATCCTTTGCCTCAGGCATCATCAATTCATCACCTGTCACGATCATCGTCAATCCGCCGGAGCCAATTGTGCAGATTGCCACTCCTCTGGATGGAGAGATCTTCACGTCCCCTGCCGAAATTACGATTACTGCAAAGGTGGACGTGATCACTGAGGGCAACGGCATAGCCGATGTTGTGTACTTTGAGAATTCTCACTTGCTGGGAAGACCCATCGATAACGTTTCGCCTTATACCTTTGTCTGGGAAGGCGTGACGCCAGGCGTGTATAATCTTCAGGCAAGAGCTACAGACGATATGGGCAACACAGCCGTATCACCGATCGTTCTGGTAGTAGTTGTTCCGCCCAAGCCTTTGAGCAAGTCCGATCTGGTGATTGGCATGAAGTCCTCGCCAAATCCAGCTCCTGCCGGCGGGCTGCTGAACTATGTTCTCACCCTGACCAACAGAGGACCGGATAGCGCAACCGATGTAGTCGTCGAGGACTACCTGCCGCCGGAGCTGAGCTTCATAAACTACAAGGCCAGCCAGGGAATCTATGAGGACGGAATCTGGAATGTAGGAGGCCTGACCAAGTATCGCAGTGCCAAGCTCGTGCTTACCGTTCAAGCACCTTCGGAGGATGTGCCGGGACAGCTAGCCAATACAGCATACGTGTATGGAGGTGAACTGGACCCGGACAACTCCAACAACCATGTCACGGCGTACACCAGAATCAGATCCATCAGCAACTCCTCACCGGAGTGAGCGTCGCTGGGAACTGGCGGGAGGCTATGCCTCCTGCAATCTTTTTTCGGCTGTAATTATTGATTTGTTCAGACACCGATAAAATTAGTTCAGGTATGTTTGCCCTGGACGAGTTGCAGGTCTCGCATAACCTATCATGCCATGCAAAAAAGAGATCGCGACCTTGATTCCGGGCTCTCCGCCATCTTATCTTCAAGCCCAAAAAAGGTCTGTTTTTCCGCTTGTCTAATTGAAATGAAATCTATGCTATGTAGGAGACGCTGGATCGGTCGAAGTCCTGCACCAGCTCCAATCCCGTATCATCCGGCTTCCAGGCAACATCGGGATAGACCAGATGCTTCATGAAGCTCTCTGTGCCGCAGGCTATTTGCGTAGCGAGATGCTCTTCTCCAAGAGCGTTTCTGGTGAGTTCGTGGACCTTTGAGCGGACAAGGCCCTCATCCAGGTAGCCCAGGGAGTGAATATACTCGTGCAGCAGTACATGAAAAACATAAGGCTTGTAGAGCTCCGGGCGTGTCTCCATGATCCTTTGCAGCGGAATCTTGTTCAATACTATGACGTTTGAGCCGACGGTGAAGAAGCCTCCGAAGAAACCCTGCGGCTGGTTTCCCAGGTTTGCCATGCCCAGCATCAGGCCGCCTCTGCTCTTGCCGATGCTGCATTGCACCAGTGATTTTACAACCTCAAAGATATCCGGCAGCGATTTTGCGTCATCCAGCTTTGATTTGAAATCAATCCTCATCTACGTCTATGGTTAGACGCTTCCTAGTATTTAACACTAACCTATGGTTACTATTACTGGGTGCCAAAATAGAAGAGCCTTGTTGATTCATAAATAGAAGCCTCTTGATTCCTGATAGGAATCTATTGATTCATTCCCACTGTAATTTAAAAAATACTAATTTAAAAAAAATTTGGCCTAAAACAAATAGGCAAATCCTCTCTCTCGCCTGTTCGATCAATCTCCGACGTAAATTCGATCCTTGCCGTCATATGGCGGGGTGAAGATGCAGACGAGCGCCATGTTCCCGTCTCCCACACCGGCAAAATCATGGACTGTCATCGGCGGTATGTAAATCAGATCTCCGGCTTTGACGAGACGGGTCTTTCCGGCTATGGTCATATTGGCCTGTCCATTCACGATGTAGTCGATCTCATCCCTGTACCGGTGATAATGTGCTCCGAAGCTCTTGCCCGGCTCTATTTGAGTCACATTGATGGAAGCGTTCTTTCCCAGGGCCGCGTTTCGGGTCAGAAAGCCGATCATGGGATCTATCGGATTATCCTTTGCAAATTGATCGATGTTAACAAGAGTGAATTCCGTGCCGAAGTTTTCCGCAGATCCGGCTGGCGTGCCGGGTGCAGATTGGTTCAGGGTGTCTGAAGCCGCCCAGCTCAATGCCGAAGTGCAGCAAAGAGCCAGGATCATCAAGGAAATGATTTTTCTCATTCTTTTGCCTCCCTATTTTGCAGTCTATCGCGACCGGATTAGCATAAAAATTTAGTCAGTAAGGGGCAATAAACCTTTGCAAATTTGTGAACGAATTAATTCTCAATCCAGATCCAACATCGTCCGGCGTGGCCGAAATATTCGATGCAGTGACTCCCGGCCAGGACCAGATCTGCAGAGAGGATCGCTTAACTTTCTCGGTTAGACATACTATTATATCCTGACAAGTCCTAAATCCGAGACGTGAGATGTGACTTCATTTGGTGAAAAGTGCCAATGAAAATCGATCACTCTCCCCTCTCCGGAAGGAGGAGCGGAGATATAACTAACAGTTGTTGAGGAGGTTCTCAAAAATGAGATCAGGTCTGTCTATGCGAACCCTGTTTGCCTTAGTGTTAATTGCACTACTTTGCGCGGGGGCTCTGGCCAAAGACTATCAATTCTCTGGCAACGGTGAACAAACAGGACAAAAAGCTGCGATCAGTTTCAGTATGGATGAATACAACCAGGTAACCAATGGTGTAATGACCGTAGAAAGCATCTGCGAAGGTTCCTATCATTTAGGTGCAGGGGAATTGACTTTCTCAGGACCCATGAACAATTTAGCGTTTAGAGGCACCAACGACCCATGCGATAGCGCCCCTTATGACACATATGGATATATGTCAATAATATATTCACCTGGATGGGGAGTTTATGTGGTGCTGAATGGGCAAGAGCCGGGTGCTGGTGAAACAGGCTGGATATTTAAGTCTTCATCTGATCCATTTCAATGATCACATGGCTTAAAGGGTAACGGGAGATAAGTCCTATTTTTAGCAGGGGATGAACGGTCACGTCACTCCCTTGCACAGCTCCCCGCTCTCCAGGTCCTCGCGAAAGAAGTCCTGCCTGGTGCGCCGCGCCAGCAGCAGATCCATCTTTCTCCCGGCATAGAAGGGTGCGAGCCTGAGCATCTCACCGGCAAACCACCGGGGATAGAGCCGCTTCACCTTGTTGTAGCGCAGCCAGTGCAGATCGTAGTAGCGGGCGTTCATCTGCCAGACGATGTACTGCACCTCCTCGTCGCTGAGGTGCTTGGTCCTCAGGTTGGCGTGCAGCCCATCGTACTTGGTAAAATCGTTCCTGGTGACCAGCCCCATCTCCTGCAGTTCTTCCCGCATCCGGGTCTTGGGGTAGGGCGTGTTGATGTAGAAGATGGGAAAGTCCACCTTCAGCCTGCGGGCCAGGCGGAAGTTCTCCCAGATGTCCTCGGCATCGTCATCGGGGTTCCCGCTGATGAGGCCCGTGGAGACGATGATGTTGTTCTCGTGCAGATACTGCACCGCTTTCTCCGCGTCGTCGGACATTCTGCCCTTGCCGAGGAACTGCAGGTTGCGCTTGTTCACGCTCTCCACGCCGAGGAACACGCCGTCGAAGCCCGCTTCTCCCATCTTGTCCACCAGATGCTTGCTGGAGGCGATGCCTGAAGCCGATGCCTGGGTCTTGTAGCGCAGGTGGGTGAGGCCGGCATCGATGATGGCCTGGCAGAGCTTCTCCAACCTCTTCGGGTCCAGGGTAATGTTGTCGTCCGGGAAGAAGATGGAGCCGGCCCCGTGCGCTTCAGCGTCCCGGATGTCCTCGATCACCCGCTCGATGGAAAACTTGCGAAATCTGCGCCCGTACATGAGGTTGATGCTGCAGAACTTGCAGCCCTGCGTGCAGCCGCGGCTGGTCTCCACGCAGTCGATGGGAACATTGAAGCTGTAAAATCCCTTGGTGATAAGCCGGGCATCCCGGTACGGCATCATGATCTCCTCGACTTTGAGCAGAGGCCGGGGGGGATTATGCACCATTTGCGGCGCCGTTTGCACAGCCTTGTCTTTTTGCTCATCCCTGTGATAGGAGAGCCCTAAAATATCTTTCAGGTTCTTGCCGGACTGCAGGGCTTCTATCAGCTCCCGGAAGGTGGCTTCGCCCTCGCCTCGAATGATGTAGTCGATGAGCGCGGCATCCCGGCTTGCACCGATCTCCTCATAGGCCAGCGTGGGATGATATCCTCCAAAGACGGTCTTCGCTCCTGCATCTTTGGCGATCCCGGCCAGCTCTAAAGCCTCACGGTACTGGAAGGACATGGCGGTCAGTCCGACCAGATCGTAGCCGTTCACCATCCTGCGCACGTATTCCCTGTGGTCCGCCAGGCCATGAATGTCGGCCACGTGGACGGTGCAAACGTCCTGTGCGTGTGCTGCCAGAGAGACCAGCCCGAGGTTTGGAACGCGGGCGATGCGGTCGAAGTCCTTCTGGACGATTGGCGAAGATAATAGCAGTACCTTCATGCTGACAATACCCTCATGCTAAAGCATCTTCATGCGAGAATGGCCTTCATTCCTCATTCACTTTGAGCAATCTCGGTCCCTGGTTCCAGTCAAACCTGTTGGCTCTGCTGATGTAGGCCGCCACCTCTCTCACTCCCGACCAGCCGCCGTAGCGGTAGGCGTTCCCCCACACGCGGGCCGAGGTGCGCAGCGGCGTGGACCAGGAATAGGTCTGCTTGAAGGACCAGTCCAGGATCTTCGGGAACTCCTCAGACGGTATATGGGGATGGTTCCAGACCATGTGCTTTCCGTCATGGTTATGATAATCGTGATCCCAGATCCCGTACTTCTCCTCGATCTCCTTCCAGAGGGGCGTCTGGGGCAGAGGCGTGATGACGCAGATCTGGGTGATGTCTATCTTCAGGGCGGCCAGCTTCGGGATATCCACCTTCAGGCTCTCCATTGTGTCCTCCTCGAAGCCTATCATGTAGTAGCCGACGGTGCCGAAGCCGTATTTTTGCAATTTGTGGATCGTGTCCAGGATGTCCTCGGTCCCTTCCTTCTTTTTGATTTCGTCCAGCCGTTCCTGGTGCAGATTCTCGATGCCGATGGCCGCTCCCCCAAAGCCCGCCACATTCCTGCCATTCTTGCGTCTCATCTCCGCCCAGTCGTCTATCTTTTTGCGCAGATAATCCGCCCGGGCCATGCACCCCCAGACCATGCCGTACTTGTCCAGGAGCTTCACGACCTCATCGGCATGGCGGCGATTGCATCCGAAGTTCTCGTCCTCGATCAGCACCACGTTTATGCCGTTCTCCTTGTAGTAAGCCAGGACCCGCTCGATGCTCTTCAGCGAGATAATGTTGGGTTTATTGCAGAAGACCGGGGTCTGGCAGAACTTGCAGCCCACCGGACAGCCGCGCGTGGTAAAGAGCACGCCGTAGATGTTCAGCTTGATATTGAAGGGCGTGTTGAGATACTCAATGAGCGGAGGGTGAATTATGTCTTTTATCTGCCTGCCGAAGTAGGGGGCGAGCTGGTGCTCGGAATAGCCCACGAAGATCCTGTCGAACTTATCCTGGACTGCGGTCGTCAGCGCGCCGTAATTTCCGGCCCACACCTCGTTTACGCCGGCACTGCGTGCCGCATCCACCATCTCCATCGCCTCGTGGGTTTCGCTCAGATAGAAGGAGAGGCCAATGACGTCCCAGCCCTCTTGCAGCTTCTTCTGGTACTCTTCCCATGTGGGAAATTCCAGGATCTCCAGCTCAGGGATGTTCTGCTTCAAGAAGCGCAGGCCGAAGGACTGGATACGGGGCCAGTAGAACCTGAACCATGACCTGGTATTAGCTCCAATGTAGTCGTAAGGCTCGGAGCCTTTCCTGTAAACGGTGGTGAAGAGAACCCTGGGGGCCATAATCGATCTGTCCCATCCCATGGGAGATTAACCTTACGATTTTCCCAAATTGGCCGAAATTTTCTTGTCCCCGAAAGACAGGATCTATCTCGTGAAAAATCAAGATGTTGCAGCAATCCTCTACGAAATGGCAGAGCTGCTGGAGCTGCATGCCGAGAATCGTTTCAAGATCATCGCCTACGGCAAAGCCGCTCGTGCCGTCGAGTCCCTGAAGGAAGATGTGGGGAAGGTCTGCCGGGAAGGAAAGCTGCAATCCATTCCCGGCGTGGGAAAGGCCATCGCCCAGAAGGTAGAAGAGTACTTGAAAACCGGCCGGATCCAGGCCCACCAGGATCTTCTGGCGCAGACGCCGTCCGGCCTTGCCGAGCTTCTCAAGATCTCGGGCCTGGGGCCCAAGACCATCTTCCTGCTGCACGAGAAGCTGGACGTCTCTAATCTGGAGGATCTGGAGAAGGCGGCCAGGGAGCACCGCATCAGGCGGCTGCCCAGGATGGGGGCGGTTCGTGAGAAGAATATCCAGAGGTCCATCGAGAGATACAAGAAGCGCAGCAGCCGCATCCTCTACAGCGTAGCCGAGCCCATCGTCAATGAGACCCTGGCATTTCTGCGGTCCCTGGAGGGGCTCGAGCATATCACTGCGGCTGGAAGCTATCGCCGCGGCAAGGAGACCGTGGGCGACATCGATATCCTTGCCACTGCCGCCAGGCCGGAGGAGATCGTGGCTGCCTTCGTGCACATGCCTCTGGTGGAAGAGGTCCTAGCCAGGGGTCCCACCAAGGCCAGCGTCATCGTGCAGGAGACGATTCAGGTGGACCTGCGCATCGTGGAGCACCGATCGTTCGGCACGGTGCTGCAGTATTTTACCGGCTCCAAAGATCACAACGTCAGCCTTCGCCAGCTTTCCCTAGGTCGCGGCTATTCCCTAAGCGAATACTCTCTGACGCGCCTGGCCGACAGTTTGGATCTCTTCTTTGACCGGGAGGAGGATCTTTATGCCCATCTGGGACTGCAGTACATTCCCCCGGAACTGAGAGAGGACCGGGGCGAGATCGAGGCGGCCAGGAGGGGCTTGCTGCCCGTGCTGGTGGAGCTCGGGGATATTCGCGGGGACCTGCATGTGCACAGCGATTGGTCGGACGGCAGGGCATCCATCCAGGAGAACGCCCGGGCGGCACAGGCTCTCGGGTACGAGTACCTGGCCCTTTGCGACCACTCGCCGTCGGTGGGCATCGCCGGGGGACTTTCACCCGAGAAGCTGGAGGAGAAGATCGAGGCTGTAGCTGCCGCGAATGAGAATTTGCAGGGAATCACCGTCCTGGTGGGCACGGAAGTGGACATCAAAGCGGACGGCAAGCTGGACTACCCCAATGATCTCCTGGCCAGGTGCGATGTCGTCGTCGCCTCGGTCCATATGGGCCAGCAGCAAAATGAGAGGGCCATTACAGGGCGGCTGATCTCGGCCATCGAGAACGAGTTCGTGCACATCATCGGACACCCCACTGGCAGGATCATCAATATGCGTGAACCTTACGAGGTCGATATGAAGGCAGTGCTGGAGGCGGCGGCAAGAACGGGAACGGCTCTGGAGATCAACGCCTATCCCAGTCGGCTGGATCTGAACGATGTTTGGGCGAGGGAGGCCAAGGAGATGGGCGTGCGAATGTGCATAAACTCTGATGCGCATGAGCCGGGGCAGCTGGTCGTCATGAAGTACGGCCTGAACGTCGCCCGCCGAGGCTGGCTGGAGAAGAAGGATCTGCTCAATACCCTCAGCTTGCAGGAGCTGCAAAAGGCGCTGTCGGGTTAGACGATCGACCTCGGGCTTTGATATGAATTTGCAAAAATGGAAAGACAGAAAAGCTCCATCCTTCATGGAGCATTCCCTTTTCTTCCTTTACCACACGCTTTTATGTAAGGAGAGTGCAAGAAAGGCGAAGCAGACAATGGTTGCACGAAGATGAGTTAGGCATGGAAATGAACGAGCACAAGAATCTCCGCTTGGCCGCATCAATTGCAGCTTTGATCCTGGCCTCTGCTGCCGTCCTATGTCTTCCCGGAGCCGCCGTTACGTGGCAATACGAGACAGACTCGAATTCGACTGCAGGGCAAGGTCAGGCCTCCGTTTCTCCCTCCGGCTCTGCATCCGGCGCAGGGGGCGTCTCTCCCGTAAAGATAGGATCGTCCGGCAGCGGAAAAGCTGCGAGCGGCAGCCTGTGGGGCTGGGGCGGGGCGCCCAGAGGATTCTCTGTCAACAATGGAACCCTCGGCTATCCCGCGGATTATTACACCGGCCATTTCAATCTGGGATATCCCGCTCAAAATGATACCTACGGACGCAATGATCAGCGGAATTTGAGCAGGTATTCCACGGGTTTCACCACAGGCGGGCTTGCCAAAGGCATGAATATCGGATCTATTCTCTCATCTGACGGGTATTCCAGCTATGATCCCTGGAATAATTATCCAGGCTATGATCCCAATTATCCCAACGGCTATCCCAGTTCCTGATGGTCCTCAATAGATAAGTTAATATCTTAAACCAAAATTTTATTATGGGATCCAAAATGAATGCTGAGATCACATCGCTCCTCGACCAGGATGTCTACACCCAGAAGGGCGTATTTGTGGGCAGAGTAGATGATGCTGTGCTCGATCCGGAGAAGGGCGTTGTAAGCGGTCTTGCCCTCGGGGACGTGAACAAGGACCTCTTCGAGCTGAAGGGCAAAGGCATCATTATTCCCTACCGCTGGGTTACCGCCGTGGGAGACATTATCATCATCAGGCACCTGACCAGAGATGCAAAGATTGAGCGCAAAGACGGCTAGCTGGGAGATCTACTCCGGCCTCTGCTCTCGCGCGCCCCTGATGGTGAGAGCAGACGGGCGGGGCTTCAAGAAGCTCCTCGAAGACTGCCAGAAGCCCTATGACCTGGGCTTCGCCAGATCGATGGTCCAGGCTGCGGCAAGCTTCTTCGTTGACTCGGGTTTTTCACCGGCTCTCGGCTTTACATTCTCAGATGAGATCAGCCTGCTTTTTTTCGAGCCTCCCTTCGCGGGCCGGGTGGAGAAGATCGACTCTGCCGTCGCCGGCTTTCTCTCCGCCGCTCTATCCCTGAATCGGGGCAGGCTTTTGAGCATGGACTGCAGGACCATCCCTCTCTGCCGGGCGGAGATCATCGACTACTTGGCGGAGCGGCAGGCTGAGACCTGGAGAAATCACATCTTCTCTTACGGCTTTTACCAGCTCGTGAACGAAGGGCTCAGCACCGCTGCCGCCATGCAGCAGCTGCGCGGCATGAAGGAGCAGGAGATTCATGAACAGGTCTTCCAAAAGGGCGTAAACCTGGCCAAGACACCTGCCTGGGAGAGACGGGGTGTGATGGTCTACAGAAAAGACGATCGAGTGGTGCAGGACTGGGAACTGCCGCTCTTCCGGTCGGGTGATGGGCAAAAACTCCTCTCTGAGATCATCGGAGACAAGTGAAAGACTAGATCGGAGATCGATTCGGCCTGCAATCCGGCCCAAGGATCAGCCCTGGATTTTGCAGAATCTGGGTCGGGACAGGCCGCCGACGGTTGATCCTTTTGATTGTATGTTGAGTATGGATTGTCAACTGTGCTGTCAGCTTCTCTGAATTGTGCGCCCGATGAAAATTAAATTTGAATCACGATTTGTAGGATGATTCTGAATTAGGTGTTTGAAGTCAGAATCTAGATTCATGATCTATAGCAATGATTAAATTTTTAATCTTGAAATAGTTTCGGATAAGCAAATCTGATGGAAACTACGAATAATATTTGGGTTTGAAATCCCTTAACTCCAAGCCCTCTCTTGGTTTAAAGCTCGTGATAAATTTCATCGCACTTCGCGACGCATCCCGGCGGGGCTGGAATGAGTAAACCTGAATCTGAAGATATTATCCGCGTTGCCAAAAAAAAATGGTTGTGGCAAGCTTCTAGCTTACTATGCATTTTGCGTAGATCCCGATGCCGTTTGTGAGCCAGAGCACATCGCCCGAGGCCACGCCCGTCAGCGGCACGATCACTCTGAAATTGTGCGGGATAAGCGGCTCTTGACCCTTGGTGAACGTGTAGGGATTGGCCTCAATATACTGGGTCCATGGCAGCCTGCCCACGACAGTGCCCTTGTTTCCATCGAGCTTAATGATGGTAAGCTTTCCCACATCTATTATCGCAGTGCCTATGTTCTCGATCACTACATTGCTGGTATCTGCAGTCATTATAAGCAGCGGTGCGGCAGGGTCGATAGCGTCTGTGCTTGCTCCACCGTCTGTGCTTGCTCCACCGTCTGTGCTTGCTCCGCCGTCTGTGCTTGCTCCGCCGTCTGTGCTTACTCCATTGCCCCCGGCGCATGCCGACAGCGTCATCGCCATGAAGGCGAATCCGAGTATCGTCCTTAATTTCATTTCGGATCTCACCAAAAAACAGACTAATGTATTTGGTACTATTTATCAGTTAGGGTTTGCATCCACTACTTATTTTCAAATGAACTTAAAATGAAAAATCATAATGTGGTCGCAAAACAAACGCTATTCTTGCCAAGGATTAAGAGTTACCGGTACTTAG
>Ga0074195_1000698_pt1 | contig 59601 bp, 48 predicted proteins | sample EPASupsiteHSE623_FD_64525 | JGI IMG/M metagenome (GOLD analysis project Ga0074195, IMG submission 64525) | Bioremediated contaminated groundwater from EPA Superfund site, New Mexico - Sample HSE6-23 | ecosystem: Environmental > Aquatic > Deep subsurface > Groundwater > Contaminated ...
TTGACCTTGCCGACCACGACACCTTCAATCTTCTTGCTGTCAACATCGATGACAACATCCTCGACTTCGCCGACGAACATGCCCTTATCGGTGTAGATCTGGAGTCCGAACAAATCGGTAATCTGGCTTTCCATCGTTATCAGAGAGAGTATATACTTAAGAGTTAAAAAGATAATCCTTTCATATGGACGGATCATTTCGGATCGGGCGCTTATTCGGGATTCCGATCCTGATCCATTATACTTTCCTGCTGGTCATTCCGCTCTTTGCCTGGATTATCGGCACCGAGATCCTGATCACCGCAGGAATGCTCAAAGATATCTTTGCAGTACCGATAGATACCTCGATCATCACCAGCGGGTTGACACCATGGATTCTGGGAGTCATTATCGCACTCGGGCTCTTTGCCGGCGTGCTGGTGCACGAGCTTGCCCATTCGGTGGTCGCGTTGCATAAAGGCATCGCGATCAACAGTATCACCCTCATGATCTTTGGCGGCATCGCACAGATGGAGGAAGGGACACCGGATCCCAGAATCGAGCTTCCGATGGCGCTTGTCGGGCCGGTTGCGAGCCTGGTCGTTGGGATCATCTGCTGCGGGCTGGTCTATGCTGCCCCGTCAGTGACCGCAAACCCGGGGATGCAGGGGGTATGGATCTTTGTCCTGGGTTATCTCGGCATACTCAATATCATCCTGTGCGCCTTCAATCTCATTCCAGCCTTTCCCATGGATGGTGGCAGGGTGCTCCGGGCATGGCTGGCAACGAGGATGCCGCTGCACCGGGCCACAAAAATTGCCGCTGATATCGGCAAGGGATTTGCGATTATCTTTGGCATCATCGGGCTCGTAACCTTCTCGCCCTTCCTGATCCTCATCGCACTCTTCATCTACATCGGTGCAAACGCGGAGTCAACAGCGGTGAAGTACAGCCACCTGTTGCAGAACGTGACCGTGGGCGACATGATGAGCACCCCGGTGACCACTGTTCCGCCAACCATGCCCTTAAGCACGGTGATTGGCATGATGTATTCCAGCAAGCATCTCGGTTTTCCTGTAGTCGAGCGGGATACCCTTGTCGGCATGATCACCCTTGCCGATGTGAACCGCACGTCTTCCATTGACCGGGACGCGATGCAGGTACGCGATATCATGACCCGGGACCTGATCACGCTCCCGCCGGAAGCGCCGGTAATCGATGCGCTCAGGATCATGTCAGCACAGGATTTCGGCAGGATTCCTGTTGTGGTGGATGGGAAGATCCTCGGGATCGTGACCCGGACGGATATCCTGAAAGTTGCTGAGCTGAAGCAGGTTTAAAGTCAGGTTATCCACGCGAAAATCTCATCAGCGGATCTATCGCTGAACTTCCCGCTACCTTCCGGTACGCCTCTATTCCGGTAAACGGCCGTTTTGCAATCACGGCTGCCACCTTTTTCTTCCCGACACCGGGCAGCCACCGGATAGCCGATGCCGGCAGGGTATTAATCTCGACAGGCACGGGCAAAGCAGTGATCGATCGCATCCCCCAGTCTACAACTACCGCATCGGTAACGGTGTTCCGGGGCAGTTTGAGCGGGAGCCCCACGAGGATCGGGTACGATCCCAGCTGGCGACCGAACGAGAGATCCCCGGCAACTTCAACCCGCACATCGCGGAGCACGGTGCCGATCGGGTACACCCGCTGGAGCATCGGGAGATCGATCCTATTCCGGACAAACTCCTTAAACGCCCGGAATCGCTGCTCGTGCCTGCCGAGCGTGTTGTTCGTGTACGCAGGTGTACCCTCAAACGGCATCACCTGCCGGATATTCACCCGCCGGACGGACAGGCCGGCATCCCGCACCCGGACGAGGAACTGTTCGTTTAACTCGTAGGTCGTTTCAGTCTCACCGGCAAGCCCGCATACGAAGTTTAATCCCGGCAGGAGCTCGGGAACGTTGTCCCTGCGTATGCCCCCTTCTTCATTCACGATCTCAATTGCCCGGAAGACTTCGTCCGGCTGCGCCTTGAGATTGTTCGCCGCAATGACGGCCGGGTCAGCGGTTTCCATGCCAAATGCTGCAACATCCCCGGATGTGTGGTGGCGGATGATGGCACGAAGCGCTTCGCGGGCAGCATCTTCGTGCCGTGCGATGGTGGCCGGGTTCGTATTGTCGATGTGGAGCGTTTTTAACCCAGGAGCAGCGGTGCGGATCGATGAAAAGAGCTGGTCGAGCAGTTCCGGGCGGGGGGCCGGATACTCTCCGGCTCCTGCACCGTACGCGAGAATGTCCGGCTGCCGGCCGACACGGAAGTGCCGGGCGCCGTGTGTATGGAGTGCTGCAACCTCCGCCGCGATACCTGCAATGCTGCGGTTCTTCGGCTTGCCATAAAACGGTTCGGTGCAGAACGAGCCCCCGCCGGTCGCTCCATGGGAACAGCCCCGTGCGGTCTCCAGTTCGCACATCACGTATGGGTAATCGGGATGCTGCGTGATGATCGTGCTGCCCGAAACACTCCACGGGTCCGTGCGGGAGTAATCGAGCGCTCCTGCCGGTTCATTCCCGCCCAGATAGTTGTCCAGCGCAATGGCCGGTTCTCCGGTCAGCAGGGCATCAAACCCGCCGATCACCTGCCGGATCGCCTTCTGACCTCCCTCCGCAGCATAGCCAAACGCGATCGGCCCGCCGACCAGCTTCTTCGGGCCGCGTACCATGTGACCGACCTGCTGGATCTCGGTGAGGGTGGCAGGAGTGCCGCCCAGGTATTTTCCCGGTACCGTAACACCGGCGATCATCACGAGCAGGTTCGCCCGGTTCAGCTCAACGGTCCGCATCGGATCGGTGCGAAGCTGGTCGATGGTGAGGTACTGCACCGCGTAACCGTGGGCAATGAGTGCACCGGCAACCGTGCGGATGTAGGGCGATACATAGGGGGGAACCCCAAGGCAGGCAGGCTCGTCAACGTACCCGTCAAGGATGACTGCCACGGGATTCATACCGTATGACCGATCAGGGCGAGCAGTTTTCTGGCCCAGAAAAGTTTTCCGCGTTTCACCGGATCAACATCCTTGTCATCGAGATCAAAACCGATGAGTGTAATCTGTTCAGCACCAAGTTCGTCAGCGGTAAAGACCGCCCGGTCGCCATCGGAAAAACCGCCGAAGTTGTGGACATGGGGAAGCGGAGTGCTCTGCGTTGTCCCGACCAGCGGACCGTTGAACCTGGGGATCCAGTGTTTCAGCAGGGCTATATTATCGCCATGCGCATGCACGACCACGATCGTTCCCTCTTCATTCAGCGCAAGAAGCCGGTCACTTGCACCATCGAGGTCGGTAAATACAGCATCGGGATAGATGCCGTTTGCATCGAGCACATCAGCCGCTGCATCAGCGGCAAAGACTACGCCATTGATCTTGTCCAGCTCGTCTTTGAGGCAGGGGGCATTGCCGCAGACCGTAACCGGGTTGTCACACGTCAGGGCTGCAAGGGAGAGCAGATTGTCGCGGGGCAGGAGCGAGGCGAGGAGCCGGGCTGCCTCTTCGTCACCGGCACGGTCGAACCCGAAGTAATCAAGGATCTCGCGGTAGTGCGGTTCCCAGTCCCTAAACTCCATTCTTCCGGTCCTCGTTCTCCAGTCCGACGAGGTTCTTAAACTTCTCGAGGATCGGTTCGATCACGAGTTTGAGCAGTTCTTCCTTGTTCTCCACCCGGTTAAAGAAGTGGAGCGGAAGCGCAGCTGCCGCCATGTTCGGGTGGCCGCCTGCATCGCCCATCTCCCCGAACGCTTCGGACAGGGCATTGCCGATGTGCAGCCGGATATCACGGTTGCGGGCCGAGATCACGATCGCGTTGTCGGTGATACCGTAGACCAGCGCCGTGTTCACCCCTTCGAGCGTGATGAGCAGGTCAGCTGCCTGCGGGAGGGCGTCGCGGTTCATCACAAAGCCAACATTGGAGAAGAGGTACCCGCTCTGGATTCTCCGTTCCTGGATCGCCTTACCGATCACATCGAGGGTTTCCTGCGACATGGAAGGCGACATGATCTTGTCGAGCAGGTCTGCATCGGTGAGCGGCAGCAGGAAGCCTGCGTAATTGAGATCCTGCGGGGTGACATTGCGCTTGAACTCCTTGGTGTCCGTGCGGATACCGTAGAGAAGGGCGGTGGCAACGCGTTTGTCGACGGGCACATCGAGCTCCTGCAGGTACTGGGTGAGGATGCTTGCCGTTGCCCCTACCCCGGGCCGGATATCGACAAAGGTGCTCTGCGTTGCGATATGTTTGCCATCCTTGTGGTGGTCGATGACGATGTTGATCTTCGTCTGGGGGGGAATATCGTTGTTGGCGCCCGGGCCCGAACAGTCCACGAGTGCCAGGAAGTTGCACTGCTGCATGGCTTCTGTGGTCAGGTGCTCCATCTTGATATCGAGCAGGTTGACAAACGTACGGTTCTCCTGGTGGCCGATGTTGCCTTCATAGAAGATCCGGGTGGTGAGGCTCTTGGGGTTGGCCCGTTTGGCGATCTCTGCGAGTGCCAAGGCTGACGCAATGGCATCAGGGTCCGGGTTCTTGTGGGTAATGATCCCCAGACACCCTTCCCAGCCGGCAAGCAGGGTAAAAAGTCTTTGCGAGATCCGGCTGGAATGCTGTTTTTTTATCTGGAGAATCGCGGAGCGGGCTACTACTTCCTGCGGGTAGAGGACGAACTCGGCCCCGGCAGCGGTGAGCTTCTGCCCATTGACCGGGTCAACCGAGCGGGCAACAACCTGCACGGCAGGGTACCGCTTCTTGATGGTCAGGACTGCGGCGAGGTTTGCATCCCCGTCACCGGTCATTACAAACGCGATCTCGAACGGGGGAAGGCCAACCAGCAAATCAGATGAGGTGATATCGCGCTGGTACGCATCGTATTTCTGGTCGCGGAGATGGCGTACGCGGGACTCGTCCTTGTCCACGACCATCACGCGCTCCTGCTCTTTCAGGAGTTCAAGGATGATATTGTAACCGTTCGTGCCGCAGCCGAAAATACAGTATTTTGTTGGACCCGGCTGTTCAAACGGGGCTGGTTCAGGCATGTAACAGAAGATGTACTATTCTAGGGTATTAAGGAATTCTTTGCCTGAGTGGCCAAAACATTTATTCGGCATTATCGACCACTTAATTAGGTCTAACAGGCTGGGTCTGTAGCTTAGTTCGGCATAGCGGCGGACTCTTAATCCGCAGGTCAAGGGTTCAAATCCCTTCAGGCCCGTTTTTCTGGTTGTTTTTCTGATAGTCGTCCCTTCTTCGTTCCTACCGGAACCGCCGGCATTGCTGGTTCCCATCCCCACGAGTCCCTGTGCGTTTCAGTATCCCGGAAAAGACTCGGACCGGATGCGATCTTCCGGAAGTCCCATCTCCCGGAGCACCGCAGTCATCGCGTTGACCATCACGGGCGGCCCGGAGACAAAAAAGACCCGTTCCCGCCAGTCGGGGATCTCCTGCACTATCATGTCAGCATTGATCCTGCCGGTTCGCCCCGTCCACCCGGGTCCCGGTTCCGTCAGGGTCGTGATAATTCCGAGGTGCGGGTTCACGAGCGAGAGCTCCGCCATCTCCTCCCGGAACAGGATCTCCGGCTCGATCTTGGCCGAACAGAGCAGCCGGATATCGGTGTCAAGCCGCATCCCGGTGGCATAGCGTATCATGCTCCAGAAGGGCGTGATGCCGATGCCGCCCGCGATGAACGCAACCTTTGCATATTCTCCGTGAAAGGTAAAGTCCCCGAAGGGACCCCGTATCACAACCTCGTCGCCCGCTTTAAGTGCCCGCAAGGCTTCTGCAAAGGGATGGCCGGTCGAGCCTTTCGTTACCTCCAGATACGCATTGGACGGGCTGCTCGAGATCGTAAGGTGTTTTGTCAGGGCGGCTGAACCCGTCCCGGTGGTGATGAACAGGTACTGGCCCGGCAGGTACGAGAATGCAGAAGGCCGCTCGAACCTGACCGAGAACGCGAAGTTCCCGTGGGATACAACCTCCATCACCCGGACCGGGTATTCCATGAAGGATACACTATCGCAGGATTCCATAAAGATTATTGCCCTTTTTTCCGGCACGTGACGGATTACAGTTTGCAGAGAATGATCCCCAATCTCCAGGGGGTTACAGGACCGCATGCGATCGCCGCAGATCACAAAGTGCCCCCACCGACCCCCCTTCTCGCTCCGGACCACGATTCTCTCAATGTTACGATGTAAAAAATGCCGTTTCAAGCTTAAAAACCAAGAGTGGTGCAGGGGGGTCTGTGGGGGCACTTTGTCCGGAAGCGGGTTAGAGAACCGTAGCAACAGTCAAAAAATACGGCGGAGATACTTGGGGTCCCCGGTTTTTCCCGGTCGAAAAATTGTGGTCCGACCCCCCACCGACTCCCTCCGGGCGTTACCGGGTCCGGGATCTTTCTGAGTCCGAGCCAATTAAGAAAACGGGGAAAAAAGTTCCGGTTCCGGAGACGCATTCAAAAATATTTGACGCTCTTTGAGGTTCTGTGCGCCTTTACGCCTCCACCCCCACCATGTAAGTATCCCCCCATATTGCTGTAGCTCTCATAGTGCTGACAAACAAACTGAGAAAATGAGGGGGGGCAGGGGAATGTTCTCCCAGAGCTGCCCCACCCATTGGATAGGGAGGGTCGTTTCTCTGGCCCATAAAGGATGTTCAGGTACCATGCGATGTTCGAGATTCCCCGGATTCCTGCCTGCTGAGGAGAGGGAAAAAGTATTTGGTAACCGGAAGAAAGGGATTGGATGATGGATGAGTGGCATACAACGGGGATGATCGTAACCCTGGCAATTCTTGCTGTTGTCCTGTCGGCTGCCGGATGCCTTGAACAGACGTATGGCAGCGGGAACAACGGTTCGACAATCCGGATGGCGCCGGGAGATACGGCAATAATCTCGCTCGCGGAAAACCCTTCTACGGGTTTTGTCTGGAACGTGACGACCACCGGGGATATCAGCATCACCGGGGATGGATACTCATCAGGCAATCCGATAGGAGAACTGATGGGAATGGTCGGCTCGGGTGGTTCCCGCACATGGCACATCTCAATCGGCAATGATCCCATCCAGACGTTTTCCGCTGACCTGCGGCGGCCGGGGGAACCGGTAAACAGGACACTCAGGAGCTTTGAGATCACGTTCATAGTTCCCTGAAAAATTCCTCTGGTGAACCATTTTTATCCGGGATCCGCTGTTCATACCGGGCGAAGGTACAATCTCCGGACCCTGATCCGGCACGTCAGGTCCTGACATTCCTTCAGGCCCCGTTTGTCCCTGAATAAAAGATCCCTCATACCGAACATTCCTCTGTGTGGTTATAACAGCCACAATATTAATCATCTGAACGGTGATCCATCCAATAGAGGTAATTTTATATGAAGGCCATCATTATTCTGGGAGTGATTGCCCTTGCCATGGCACTGCTCATGCCCTGTGTTGCCGCAGCAGACAGGGATTGTCCGGATTACTGCGCTGCCGGATTACAGTATTCCCGCGGAACATACGATGCCCGGACCGGTATATGCGAATATGCCTCCCGTACGAGCTGTGATAACGGCTGCGATGCCCGGGGCACCACGTGTGCTGCTGCGCCGGCAGCGACCGTGACGACAGCTGAGCGGTCCTGCCCTGACTATTGCTCCGACAGGGTTGCCTATTCCCGCGGTACCTACAATTCCCGGACCAGCAGCTGCGATTATGCGTACCGGTCCACCTGTGGTTCTGGGTGCGATACCCGGGGTTCCACGTGTGCAGCTGCACCGACAGTAACAACGACTGCCGAGACCCGGCAGAGCTGCCCGGATACCTGTGCCGGAGGAGTCCACTCCTTCAATGGCGCATGGAGCAGCATCATGCAGCAGTGCACCTACATGACCCGGAGTTGCGTGAATGGCTGTGATGGCTCTGGCACGACCTGTGCACGTGACCCTGCCGGTTGCCCGGATTACTGTCGTGACGGGGTTCGCCATTTCAACGGTACCTGGAACGAATGGGCGCAGCAGTGTGACTATGGATACCGGGAAGAGTGCCTTTCAGGATGTGATGCACGCGGGACTGGCTGCACCGGCACCGTGACAGGACAGAAGGTTACGGAGACCGAACGGTTTATCACCTGTCCTTCCAACTGTTCGTGCATCACCCGACAGGGAGGCGCCGACCGGTGGCCGGGCGGTGCCCGTATGTGCTCCAACTCTCCTTGTGGAAGGGAGTCGGACGGGACCTACCAGTACTGCATCCAGCCTGCAACACAGGCCACCGCACAGCAGACAGCAGCTCCAACAGAACGGTTTATCACCTGCCCATCGGGTTGCTCGTGCATTTCCCGGCAGGGAGCGGTTGACCGGTGGCAGGGTGCGGTAAGAATGTGTTCCAACTCCCCGTGCGGGAGGGATGCAGACGGGACGACCCTGTACTGTATCCAGCCAACCGACCAGAAGACTGCAGGGATCCAGCAGCAGTACTCCGGTCAGTCCGGGACCGTCACTGCAGTGAACCCTGTATTCGAGGGCGACCAGCTCGTATTTGTCGTGTCCCGGGAACGCCAGGTCATGCTCCTTGGATTCATTCCCGTCAGGATGGCCGTGAACACGCGGCTGAACGGAACGGATCTTGCGGTCATCCGCGAGGATCAGCCGTGGTGGGGAGTTCTTGTCTCCGGCGATGCCACTCCTGCTTCAGCCGCGGCGACACTGACACAGACACCTGCGCCGCCCCCTCTGCTTTCTGAGGCTGCTTCGAACTGTACGAATGCCCTGTGGAACGAGAAGTGCTATGACAGTGCCTATGACCTTGACAAAGACTGCCATATGACCAAGGATGCCGCGCAATCAGTCTGCGGGAACAAGATCAAGAGTGAGTCAGGGGATGCTGCGTTCCAGGAATGGCTTGCCGTGTACCCGTGGGACTGCGATGACAAGGACCCGGCTGTCTGGACCTGTGGGGGAATACCGGCAAACACCACATGTACGGACACTGACGGAAAGAATATCTTTTTAACCGGTTCAGTAACAGGCCTTGACCTCACCGGGACAAAGACCGTCACGGTATCTGATTATTGTGCAAATACATCCGGTGGTGCACAGACTCAGTCAGGGCAATGGGTTGTTGAGGAACGGTGTGGCCCTGACGGACACGTGCAGGCGTATTACTACAAATGCCCTGATTGCTACCTGTGCTCTGGAGGACAATGTATCCTTCAGTTCGTCACGGGTTGCGAGGCTGCCTGTTCAAACCAGTCATGGAACATGAAATGTTACGATAGTGCGCATGATCTTGATCATGACTGCCATATGACAAAAGACGCGGCCCTGTCAGTTTGCGGGAACAAGATCAAGAGCGAGTCAGGGGATGCTGCATTCCAGGAATGGCTCGCATCTTACCCGTGGGATTGCAATGACAGCGATCCACTCCAGTGTGGTTTTTCAATCGCGTGCAGCGGTGTTGTCTGCCCAATTACCTGCGATGGATCAACCTTGCTCTCGGAGGGGAAATGCAACGATCTGACCGGGAAATGCGACTACTCAGTAGCTATACCGGCCTCCCCGTCGTGCAAGAAGTGAGGACACAATCCTTTTTTTTCCTGCTGGAACCCTGCATGCCAATTATGCGGACGGTTCCCGCTGTATGGGGACGGGGATTGTTTTTTTGTGATGGTATATCTGAGAGAAAGGAAAATTCAGGAAGGGCATATTTTTTAGATTGTCCCTGGGAAAATCCGGTTTTCCGGGTTCATACTGATACGCACCCTCACGAACCGTTAAGCAGCACGTCGGGGTATCCCGGAAACAGAAAAATCGCCACAACAGACTGAACCTGGTATTAATAACGGATTTGAAAACCCGCTAAATTGCACGGATTTCCGCTGATTACTGATCGCCAAGGGGGACCAGGCACCGTACATCACCCGGTATTCCGGTACATTCCCTTTGGCACGGATATCTCGAACCGTGTCCCTTTCCCGTATCCCCGGTCGAAGATCATATTCTTCTCCTCTGTGGGAATTCCCACACCATTGTCTTCCATAAAAAGCGTGAGATGGTCGGGGTTTACCTCATACCTGAGGGTAACTTCGGTCGCGTTGACGCCATGAGTGAGTACATTCTGCGAGAGATTGAAGAGTACCTTTTCAAACAGCGGGTCAGCAAAAATCTCAAGATTGTTTAGTTCAAGGTTTTGCTTCATGCTCAGGAAATCGAGATGCGAGATGGCGTAGAGGAAGACCTGCCGCACGTTCTGCCACCGGGGTGGGTTCATGCCCATCTCCTGGTAATTCTTTGCAAAATCCAGCGTATCGACCATCTTTTTTAAGAAAATTTCCTGTTTATCGAGATAGGACTTTGCTTTCGGATCGGCGATGACGGTTTTAACCAGTTCCTGGTATGCCGAGAGGGAGAAGGCTGCCGTCTGGATATCCTGGAACGTGACTGCATTTAGGAGATTTAACTTGTTCCGTGCCTGCTGCAGGGCGACATGGGTCCGCTTGCGTTCTGATATGTCGCGGCAGAGCGTCAGGATCACATTCCCGGTGCCGGTAGGGAATACAGTAGCATTGATTTCAACGGGCTGGATCGACCCGTCCGGTTTTATATAATCGATCTCAAGGCCGCGGACATGGCCGGTCTTCATACATTTTTCTACTTCGCGGGCATTGCGTTCCAGGTCATAAGGTGCGGTCCACTCGGTGACCGGGCGACCTTTCAGGTCATCAATAGAGGATCTGCCGCTGAGCCGGATATAGACATCGTTGGCGTCTATGACGACGCCACGGTTGTCCAGGACAAGGTACCCGGTGTCGGTTATATCGACAAGGCTCCGGTACCGTTCCTCGCTGACGAGAAGCGCTTCCTCGGCCATCTTCTGCTCGATAACAGCCCCAATCTGTGTGGAGATCGTCTCAAGGGCAATACGGCCGCTCAACGAGGTCTCATCAAGGGTATGGGAAGCAACGTTTAAACAGGCAATCACCTGCCCGCCAAAGGTTATCGGAATGATCCCGATAGCCAGCAACCCCTCTTGTTCCTGAACGGGACTATGAATAATTCCGGTCTTACTGTACGGAACATAAACAGGTTTTCCTTTCATCACCAGCCGGGCATTATCAGAATCCGCAGAATAATGGGAGATCTGTTTTAAAAATTCCGCCCCCAGATTGCTAGAGACTGCCAGATCGAGAGAACCACTCGTTTCATCGACCAGATAAATCCCGCCGGCATCCATTTTTGCAATCTCTATCGCTGCGGAAAGACAGATGCCCAGCGTTTCATCTAACCCGCGAATATTCTGCAGTGCAATACCCAGATTCAGTTGGGCTTTCAGGATTTGTTCCTGGTTTTTCCATTCTGTGATATCCTCGGAAATTCCGAGCAGGAAACGGGGTTCACCATTGCTGCTGATGATGGGAATTTTTCTGGTATGCAGGATGCGCTCACCATGAATCCGGGTCCCGATCTTCTCTTCAGGGATGTCGATCGGTGTCTTTTTCTCAAGGACCTGCCGGTCTTTTTCCATGAAGAAATCTGCCTGCTCTTTTTGGAAGACATCAAAGTCGTTCTTCCCTATCATTTCCTCCCGGGAATATCCAAGGAGCTCTTCACCTGCCTTATTGAACCGGACAAACCGGAGATCCTTAGCGTCCTTGACAAAAAGCATGAGCGGGATATTCTCAATAATACTGGTGAGGAATGCCTCGCTCTCCCGCAACTCCTTTTCTTTTTTGTCAGTCTCATCAAACTGCTGGCGCAGTTCTTCTTCTACAGCCGTTTGGGCAGCATAGGCAACCTGAAGTTCCTGGTTCTTCTTCTCGAGTTCCTCTATCCGCTGCTGGAGCTCGGGGTAGTAACTCTTACGGATGGAAGTCTCGCCAAGACCGATGATCCGGTTCCGCTGGGCTTCCCAGTCAGGGATTTCGTCAGAGTGCTCTTTCATAGATTCGTTCAATATCCTCAACAGTCAGTTTTTTCGGGTTGGTCGCAAGGCACGGGTCACGTATCGCTTTTCCCGCAAGCTCGGGGAGATCCTTCTTTGTCACCCCAAGATCTGAGAGCCGGTCCGTCACACCCAACGATTCACGGAGAGTGCGGAGAGCCTGGACAAGATCCTCTTTTGCTCCCTTCGTTTTTCCCTGAGCCTGAGGTGACTGCAGGATGGTGCCGATAGCAGCATACCGGTCGGGGCATGCATCAAAATTGAACTCTGCCACGTGCTCCAGCAGGAGGGCGTTGCATTCCCCGTGGGGAAGATCGGAGTACCCGCCAAGACTGTGCGCCATCGCGTGGACGGCACCTAAGCTGGCATTCGAGAACGCCAGACCGGCAAGGAGGCTGCCGAGCATGGTCTGGTACCGTTCCTCAACGGACGCCGGGTTCTGGTATGCCATGAGGAGGTGTTCTTTCATCAGCCGGATGGATTCCAGGGCCAGGGTATCTGTCACGGGTGAACTGGCGTTTGAGACATAAGCTTCTACGCTATGGGTGATCGCATCCAGCCCGGTATGGGCAGTGAGCTCTGATGAGAGCGAGGTCAGGGGTACCGGGTCGACAAGCGCGATGTCCGGCACGATCACCTTGCTGATGATGGCGATCTTCACCCGGCGTTCCGTATCAGTGATGATGGCAAACTGCGAGACATCGGCGCCGGTGCCTGCCGTGGTGGGGATACAGATCATCGGTGGCGGGGGTATTGCCACGTTGTCCACCCCTTCGAACGCGAGTATATTTTTCTTATTCGAAACCACAATCGCAATTCCCTTGGCGCAGTCTATGGGGCTGCCGCCTCCGACCGCGACGATCGCATCGCAGCCGGCCTCCTCGTACAGGCTTGCGCCTTTCGTCACCTCGAAGTCGCGGGGATTGGGGGTCACACCGGAGAAGATGGTGTGCCCGATACCTTCTGCATCGAGACTCCCCGTCACATCCTTTACCCACCCGGCCCCGATGACATGGGGGCCGGTGACGATAAAAACGTGCCGTGCGCCAAAATTCTTTGCATACCTCCCGGCGAGCAGCCGGGCATCCGCCCCGATGATGAACTCCGGGGCAACAAACTTCCGTAACTCAACCGATGCACTGGTCATTCCGAATCCTCCAATCGATTGTGATTGCACTATGATGTGAATAACCGTTATTGATATTTCAAGGTTTATCCTTGCATGGCAGGATCTGACCGGGTATCAGGAGAACGGGGTTTGACAAACCTGTACGAACCTTTCGGGACCAGCATCTCGAAACGGGCACCGGTCCCGGGTATGCCGGTTTCCCGTATCGTGATACCGGTGATGGCAAGGATCTCCTGTACCAGAAAGAGACCCAGACCCGAATTCTTCCCGTAACCCCGTCTGAAGATCTTCTCCTTCTCCGCAACCGGGATACCATTTCCGTTATCTTCCACAATCACCAGCAGACTGTCAGGTTCGCGCTCGCAGCGGACGGTGATCTCCGTCACCCGGCCACCGTGCCGGATCGCATTGTCAACGAGGTTGAAAAAGACCCGCTCCAGCATCGGGTCAGCATAGATCTCGATTCCCCCGCAGGTTCTGGAGAACCTGACCGGGACCCGGCTTCCGATATGCCCGATGACCCCCTCAATCAGGACCCATAATGGTGCCCTCACACCCAGTTCCTGATATGTCCGTGTGAATTCGATCTGGCGGGCGATGGTATCTGCTGCGGCGAGGATTTTGGTAAGGTAATCGGTGATGACCGGGTCGCCTTTTTTCATGGCAGCGATCTGGGCAAAACCCTGCAGGATCGTAAGCTGGTTTGCGACATCATGTCGTGTAATGCTGTTTAAGAGGTTGAGTTTGTGGTTGGCCTCGCGGATTGCCTGTTCCATGAGCCTGCGTTCCGTGATATCATGGATTGCCCCTTCCGTGCCTTTGATCTGCCCGTTCTTGTCGTACAGGAAATGGGCGTTGAGCGAGCCCCAGAGCGTGGACCCGTCCCTCCGCCTGATTTCGAAAATATAATCAACGAGCTTGCCGGTGCGGGTCATCTCGTTCAGCATTGCCTGGCGGTCATCAGGGTTTTTGTAGAACGATGTCATCGGCATGCCAAGGATCTCGTCGGGTGATTCGTACCCGATCAGCCGGGCTGCCGAAGGGCTTGCCATGACGAGCCGGCCTTCGCGATCCGACTGTACAACCGCATCCTGGATGTTCTCAATCACGCTGCGATAATGCTGCTCGCTCTCCCGCAAGGCCGCTTCAACCTGTTTGCGATCGGTAATATCCGTGACAATGCCTTCAAGAGCCACGGGTTTCCCGTTTTCATCCCTGACCAGCACATTTCTCTGGTTAAACCAGTGCATTATTCCTGAACGGTCGATAATCTGGTACTCATACTCCGGGGGAACACGACCCACCAGCATTTCGCTCCACTGCTGGGTGAAGTACTCCTTCCAGTCGGGATGGATCGAGTTCCGGACAATGCCGGGATCCGCATACAATTCTTCGGGAGTATACCCGATCATTGCCACAGAGGCCGTGCTGACATATTCATACTGTCCGGAGGGTATAGCCATGCGGTAAACCATATCCCGGGCATTGTCCGTGATACGGCGGTATTTTGCCTCGCTCTCCCGATGGGCATCTTCTGCCCGTTTCCGGTCAGTGATATCGTTTGATAGTCCGAGAACGCCTATTATCTGGTTCTTATTATTGATGACCGGGACGAGGCGGACATCAATATCCACTGAACCTGTCGGGAACTCCTCGTGGATTTCCCGGTGGAGCATCTGACGCTCAACAGTCACCTTCCGGATGGCCTCCAGATGTCTCTGGGCTATTGTTGGCGGAAAAATTGAGGAGAGCTGTTTTCCGATCAGGTCATCCGGTGCAGCATGGAACTGCCGGGATGCCGCCTGATTGACATACCTCACATAACCGTTGGTATCAATAAAATAGATCATTTCCGGAGAAGTATCGGCAAGGAGGCGATACTTTTCCTCGCTCTCCCGGAGGGCATCTTCTGCCAGTTTCCGGTCAGTAATATCCCGGATCGAGGTCTGGATGAAGGTTTTTCCCCCGAGTTCAAAGGACGACAAGAAGACTTCTGCAGGGAAAGTGCTGCCATCTTTTCTCTGGTGCACCCATTCGAACCGTTCCTCGCCTTTCTCAGATACAGCTTTGAGATGGGCTTGCGCCGCTGACCATGAGTCCTGCCCATCCGGTTGTACGTTCGGTGAAGCATCTGCAGGATGCAGTGCTGCCATCTCTTCAAGGGAGCGGTAGCCAAACAGTTCGAATGCTCTTGAATTACAGTCAATCAACCGTATACCTTCGGAGAGCATCAGTGCATCATGGGATCTTTCAAAAACCACCCGGAACTTCTCCTCGCTCTCCCGGGTCTTCTTCTCATTTTCTGCCAGCACATCAAGCTGTTCGCGGAGCTTTTCTTCACTTGCTGAGATCTGCTCGTACGCGGCGCGGAGCTCATCTTCTGCTTTCTTCCGGTCCGTGATATCAATGCCGACACCCGTGAAATACGTCTTCCCGCCAACCTCGAGCCGTTGTGCCGTGAAGAAGAAAGGTATCTTCTTTCCGTTCTTTGTCTGGAGACAGGCCTCGGCAGTTGCCTGACCATCACGGAAAGCCCGCTCCACCCCTCCCGATATGGCACGGATCGCTTCCTCGTCTCCCTTATACCAGTCAAGGAAATGCATCCTGGCAAGTTCCTCTGCCGAATAGCCCGTGAGGGACTCATGAGCCTTGTTCCACCGAACGAGCCGCCCCTCCGGGTCATAGAGATAGAGCAGGCCGGGGACGCTGTCGATCACGGCGTCCGTGAAAGTCTTTTCCCGCAGGAGGGCTTCTTTTACTTTTTTCTGGTCGGTGATGTCCTCGATCGTGCCTTCATAATACTGAACGTTTCCGTCAGCGCCCCGGACAGCAATGGCATTGATGTTAATCCAGAGCGTATGACCCTGCCGGTTGAAGAAACGGGCCTGGAAATCCCTTACCTTCCCTTCCCTCTTCAGAGTGTTCATGAACAGATCCCGATCGTCGGGATTGACATAGAGCTGGGAACGGATGTCCTGGATAGCCTCCATCATCTCCTGCGGCGTTCCGTAACCGGCGATACGGGCAAACGTGGTGTTGATAGCTAAAAATTTTCCCTCGATCGTTGTCCGGAAGATCCCGGTCACAGAATTGTCAAAGAGGTCCCGGTATTTTGTCTCATTCTCCTTAGCCCGCTGCTCGCTCTCTGCCAGCATGTCGAGCTGTCCACGGAGCTCCTCCTCGCTGGCGGTGATGTGTTCGTACGCGAGGCGGAGTTCATCATCTGATTTCTGTCGTTCGGAGATATCACGGATAGCTTCAATTGCACCGACAATTTCTCCTTTGCTGTTATACAGCGGGCTGGCTTTCCCGAAAAGCGCAACTTCCCTGCCCTGCAGGCGGGGAAGGGTAGTATCGGCCAGAAGGACATCCTTTTTCCGGACAATGTGGGAGTATTTCTGTTTAATAACTTCATCCGGTTCGAAGATCAGGTCGATAAGGATAGGGCGGCGCTCACCGTAGAAGGGGAGGGCATACTCGTAATTTCCTTTTCCGAGCATCATTTCTGCCGATATCCCGGTCATCTCCTCGATCGCGCGGTTCCATGCGATTATGACACCCTCCCGGTTTATCGCAAGGGTGGCATCCGGGAGGAAGTTGATGATATCTGCCAGGCGTTTCTCGGATTCTATCAGGGAGCGTTCAGCCTGGCGGCGTGCCACAACCTGGCGTATCTTGTGTGCGAGTTCGGCGAACTGTGACCTGACATCACCCCCTTTCTGGAGGTAAAAATCAACACCGTTGTTGATCGCTTCGATCACGACCTCCTCCCGCCCACGGCCCGTAAAGAGGATGAACGGGATGTTGCCGAACCGCTCGCGGACGGTCTTTAAAAATGCGATACCGTCCATTTCCGGCATCTGGTAATCAGAGATGATCGCGTCACAGGATAGTATATGCGGAGATGCGAGCGCCTCCCTGGCGGACAATGCGATCTCGATATGGAATTCCGGCGACTGCTCTAAAAAGAGCTTCGCCAGTTCGAGAAGATCGCGCTCGTCATCTACGTAGAGTATGGAAAACATCGGCTGTATCCTAACCTATAGTATCCTGATCCGCTGGTTATTCTATATAAAATAGCGGAATAAAACTGAAATGTTCGGGATCACAGGAGAGAATAATTAAACCCGGAATCACGCACGAAAGGATAATGATAAAAAAAACGCAGAGCCTGCAGAAAATTACGATCTCTGCAACCCGGTCCCGACAACGCGGAATTTACCCGCCGGCACCTGGATCTCGAACCGTACCCCCTTCCCGGGGATGCCGGTCTCACGAATGGTCATACCAGTGATGCCGAGAATCTCTTTTACTAAAAAGAGACCGAGACCGGTGTTCTTCCCGAACCCGCGATCGAACAACAGTCCCTTGTCCTTTTCCAAAATACCCGTACCATTATCCTCAACAACAAGTGTAAGGGTCGCCCCATCCTGCAGTGAGGAGACCCTGACAGCAGTCATCCCCTCCCCACCATACCGGAGCGAATTATCAAAAAGATTGTAGAAGACTTTCTCAAGAAGCGGATCCCCAAACAGTGCAATATCCGGAAGATCGATCTCGAGCCGTACCGCGTTGAAAGGTAGCGCAGCTGCCGGGATCCTGATTAAAGCTGCCAGATCCTGCCACGTGGGGGGTTTCACACCCATTTCGTCAAAGAAGGTAGTGAAGTCGATCTGGTTGCCGATGATCTCAGCGATCTGCTGTTCCCGGGTGATCAGGTCCCGCATGCGTTCGGGATCATCGACTGATGCCCGGGATAGTTCGAGCCAGCCGTTGAGCGCCATCAGCTGGTTGCGGATGTCGTGGCGCGTGATGCTCGTCATGAGGGTGATCTGACGATTGGCTTTCCGCAAGGCGTTCTCCACCTGCTTGAGGTGCGTGACATCGTGGAGGAACCCCTCAACGCCATCCATCTTCCCGTGCGCATCGTACAGGAGACGGCTGCTCGCAATTGCGTAATGCAGCCCCCCATTCCGGTCCCGGAGGGTAAGTGGATACCCGCTGACTTTGTGCTCCCGGGAAAGATGGGCAAGGAACTCGTCCCGCTCTTTGGGATCGGCGTAAAAGTCCGTGGCAGAATATTTCCCGATGATCTCATCAGGAGAATCAAATCCGACCAGTCGTGCGCCATAAGGGCTGATCATCGTGATGATACCTTCCCGGTTGACGCGGTAGAAGACATCCTGCATGTTCTCGATAATGTGGCGGTAGTTCTCCTCGCTCGTGCGGAGCTCATCTTCCGCTTGCTTGCGATCGGTAATATCCCGGAGTATTGAGATGATGCCTCTTACCGAACCGTTGCTGTTATGAAGTGCTGCACTATGCATCTCCACGATGAAGGGGGAGCCATCCTTGCGATGAACATGGTAAATCTGGGAAACGAAGCTGTTATCGGACAGGACTTTTGCAAGCCGTTCCCCTGCCAGACGGCGATCGACATCGGTCATCCAGTCAAGGACATGCGTCCCTATTGCCTCTTCCGGTAGAGAAAGCCCGAACATCTCAAGAGCCTTCGGGGAAACGTACGTGAGAATTCCCTTTGTGTCAACCATGGCAATTCCATCCGGAGAAGCCATAAACAGGCTCCGGTGGAGCTCTTCGCTCTCCGCAAGTGCAGTTTCCTTCCTTAAGTCTTCGGTGACATTATGGAGCGTCCCGATGGCGGCCGGCCGGCCCGCATAGGTCCCGGCACCGACACGGATTTTCACCCGGACGCGGGTTGTCCCGTTCCGGTGCAGGAGCGAGAATTCATATGTCTCTGGAGGCGAATTCCCCCCCAGCCGTATATTATGCCGCGAGAGTACCATCTCCCGGTCTTCCGGTGCCACAAGGGGGGCAAAGGGCTGGCCGATCAGTTCCCCTGCCTCATGCCCGGTCAGAGTGGAAAAGGCCTGGTTGACAAAAAGCAGGATGCCATCCTGTCCAATGAAGACCCCGTCCTCGGTATGCTCCACGAGGGTCCGGTATTTCTCCTCGCTCTCCCGCAGCAGATCCTGGCCTGCTTTGAGCGCATCGAACTGGCCTTTGAGCCCTTCTTGCGATGCGGTGAGATGCTCGCAGGCAGCCTTGAGTTCCTCTTCTGCCCGTTTTGCTGCGGTGATATCGAGCTCGATCCCATCCCAGATGATTCCGTGGCCTGACAGCGGACGGGGTGCCGAGCGCAGCAGCACCCACCGCTCTGTGCCTGAAGGTGTGCGGATCCGGGCCTCGAAGCTTAAGGGAGACATGGATGCAAGAGCCCGGTCTTCTGCCTCTTTGAGCGGGAGACGATCTTCTGTTACGACCTGGTCATAGAGCAACGACGAATCCCGTATTACTTCACCTGCAGTCACTCCATGGATCCGTTCAACCCCGGCACTGACATGGACAAAACGACGCTTCCCGTCCGGTTCAATGATGATCTGGTAGACCATCCCGCTCGGAAGATTGTCAGAGAGCGAGCGGAGCTGCTCCTCGCGCTCCCGGATCGCTTCCTCTGCCCGCTTCTTCTCGGTGATGTCCCGGACGATGCCGAGGATGGCGGGCTGACCGAGGAAATCAATGAGGTCAACGTAGAACTCCCCCTCGCGCACCTCACCGTTCTTCCGGAGGATTCTTGCCTCGAATGATGAGGATACATGCCCCCCGGCAAGCCGTTTGACAGCCGCCTCTTTCAGCCGCTCACGGTCATCCGGGTGTATAAAATCCCAGATCTCCCTTTTCATGAGTTCTTCATGCGAAAAGCCGCTGAGTTCTTCGGCCTGTCGGTTGATGAAGAGGAAATGGTTGCCCCGGTAGATATAGATGGAATCATGGCTGTGTTCGACCAGCAGCCGGTACTTTTCTTCGGATTCCTTCAGCGCTTCTTTTGCTTTCCGCTCTTCGGTAATATCATGGGAGTGGATCGCAACAGCGGCCACTTCTCCATCCGGCCCGGTAACCGGGTAGAGATGGTTCTCATACGATCGCCCGGTCCGGTCGTCCAGATACACCAGAGGTTTTCTGGTTGCGATCGTTTCTTCAATTTTCATCCTCCGCAGGTCGGCAAGATTCGGGGAGATGAGCGTACACGCATCCATACCAATGAGGCTCTGCACGGGCAGGCCGTACCGTACTTCAGCCGCATGATTGGCGGCAAGGATCACGCCCCGTGTATTGATAAGGAAGGAGACATCCGGGGGTGCATTGAGGAGGGCATTGATCGTCTGCTGCGCCTTCTTCTGTGCTGTGATGTCCATGGACTGGGTGTAAATGAGATCCTGGTTGTGTACCTGCACGCGGGTCAGCGAGATAAGCGTCGTATAGGTCCGGCCGTTCCGGGCCCGGATATTGAGCTCAGCGTTCCTGACCGTCCCCTCCTTCCCCATCCGCTCCATTATCGTTAAATACCGTACCGGGTCGACAACAAGACCTATCTCTTCTAAGGTCCTGCCGATGACCTCGCTGCGGGAGAGTTTCAGGTCGTGGAGGAACTGGTCATTGATATCGAGGATTTTTCCGGTCGCGGGATCCGTGATCATCTGGTGGATGGGACTTGCATGGAAGATCGAGCTGAGCCGTTTCTCGGAGTCGATACGTTCATCCACCGCCTGTTTCCGTTCGACTGCCATCCTGATCTTGTGGGAAAGCTCCGCAAACTGGCTTTTGGGATCCCCGCCTTTCTGGAGGTAAAAATCCACACCATTGTTGATGGCCTCGATCACCACCTCCTCGCGCCCGCGCCCGGTAAACAGGATGAATGGTAAGGTTTTGGACTTTTCGCGGACAGCTTTTAAGAATGCAATACCATCCATTCCCGGCATCTGGTAATCCGAGACAATGACATCACAGGTGGCAATAAGCGGGGAGTCGAGCGCTGCCTGTGCCGAGGTCTGGGTTTTTACGGAAAATTCCGGTGATCGTTCTAAAAACAGCCGGGCCAGATCGAGGAGATCCTCTTCATCATCCACATAAAGGACAGTGTACATCGCACGTTGTTCTCGAACCATGTCTGCAATACATGATATATAAAACAGCTGAAAACTGGCGGATGAAAGCATTATCCACAGGAACTTGAATAGTATTGATACCAGCCTTTCCGCGATATGCACAAAGAGTACGGACAGGTACGGTTTTAAACGGAGTGGTTATTTATGAAGTTCAAAGGGAGTATTACCGAGAAAAATCTGCTCGCTGCATTTGCCGGTGAGTCACAGGCACGGAACCGCTACACCTTCTTTGCAAGTGCAGCAAAAAAAGAAGGGTACGAACAGATTGCGAGCCTCTTTCTCCAGACTGCCGAGGAGGAGAAAGAGCATGCAAAGCTCTTCTTCAAACAGCTCAAAGGCGGGGACGTGGAAATTACCGCGGCGTACCCTGCGGGCATGATCGGAACTACAAAAGAAAATCTTGCCGCCGCCGCAGCGGGCGAGAATATGGAATGGGGCACGCTCTACCCGGGATTTGCCGCAACTGCGGAGAAGGAGGGGTTCAAAGAGATCGCTCACCTCTTCAAAATGGTAGCAAAAGTGGAGGCTCACCATGAAAAGCGATATACAAAACTGCATGCAAACATGGAGAAAGGCACGGTCTTTAAGGCAGAGACTCCCACGAAATGGTACTGCCGGAACTGCGGATTTGTCGAGAGTGGAAAAGCCGCACCTGTGAAATGCCCGGTCTGCGATCACCCGCAGGCATATTTCGAGATTGCGGCTGATAATTACTGACCTTTTAAAATTTTTTTAGGTTTTCATTCCTGCACCCTGAACATTCCATTCGGAGTTCAGGATTCGATCCGTGAATTGTCCTGTTTAGATTGACTGAAATTGTTATTCGATCCAGCCCATCCGCACCCACCGCTCGTACTCATCGGTGCGGAAATCTTTATTCTCGATCACGAGCTCTTTGAAAAAATCCCGGTTCCCGGTGATCTCTTCTTCCTGTTTCGGATCGGAAAAACCATTCCTGATCGCTTCAACGAGTTTCTTGCCGAGCGCCCGTGCGGAAGCTTCCGCAGCATCAATCGTTTCAGCATTCCCGCCCGTTGCGACACTGATCCCGCCCACCGCGATCACACCCAGATAATTCAGCACATGGTTCTGGTATGCCACTATCTCATCGCCACCGGAAGTGTGCGTAGACGCAACCGAGCAGCCGTATTTCCCTGCGAGCTGCTGGTAGTGGATCGCGTCTGCGAGCCGGTCGAAGAATATTTTCATCTGGCCGGAAACGTTATCGATGTAGACCGGGGATGCGAACACGATGCCATCCGCTTCCTTCATCCGCTCAAGGATGACCGGGAGATCGTCTTCGTACACACAGATACCATTGAACGAGCAGCCCTCGCAGGCCGTGCATGGCGTTATCCGGAAATCGCAGAGGTCGATCATCTCCGTCTCCGCACCGGCTTCTGCGGCTCCTTCGAGGATGAAGGATGCAAGTTTTCGTGTGGTGCTCCGGATCGTCCGGGGGCTTCCGTGGATGGCGAGGATCTTCATTGTTCTGTATGCTCCTGCTGAGGAGATTGGATGGCGGGGATTATTATGCCAGTGGAGGGCAAAACTCGGAGAGCCGCAGGGATTTCAGGGGAAGGACACATGTTTTTCTCCAATTTCTCCGTCGGAGAACCGGTTTTTCGGCAACATTCGCTCCCGGATGGCAAAAGACCCGCAAAAACCTACTGGAGGTTATGCCATTTTCCCTGCCCATTCAAAGCCCGCTAAATTGGCCGGCCGTTTCCTGATTAAAGGGGATATTTTCCGAAAATAACGAATTTCAAGAGAAATTTTGTCGGGCGTTGGCACGGTTTCCACTGGAGGTTCCCCCAAGGGGTATCGGCTGTACGGGTCTCCGTCGGAGAAATGATCATAAGAGGACTAATAGTTACAACGAGGGGCTCACGGGGAGGAGGGTTCTCCCCGGCCGTTATCCGTGTAACCGTACGATCCCGTCAACCTTATCGAAATCCGAATCAAACGAAAGAATCCGGTTAATCTTCTTCTTCTCCATGATGGCAACAGAGACTGCATCCGATACAGACAGGGTCCCGTCATACCGCAGAAAAACTGCCATGCCCCCCTTCAGGATCTGCTCATCAGCGAACACCATCTCACAGTTATCGATAAAATAATGATAGAGACGCTCCCCGGCTTTCCCCCCGCTCCGCCTCCCGATAATGGTCACTGATTCCGAAAGGATCAGGTTCGAGATAACGAGCTTCTCTCCGGCAAGTGAGGGAGAGAGTTCCTTTGCTTTTTCATGCCATTGATCCTGTCGGTCAGCGAGAGCGATAAAGAACGATGAATCGACAAGGATCATCATTCACCGGACTGGACACGCTTTTTATCGTTCACGGCATCCCCACCGGAACTGATCATGCCGCAGATTCCCTCAAGCGTTTCCTTTTTGCGGGGATGAATCGTGATGACCCCGTCCCGGACTTCCCACAGAAGCGTATCACCCGGCACCAGGTCCAGCACTTTCCGGATCTCCGCGGGGAGAACCGTAGAGTATCCATCGGAGATTTTTGTTTTACTGGGCATACGCAGTTTCCTTAGTAATATCTGTTTACTTAGTAAAACGTTGTTACTTATAAACATTCGGGCTGCTGTGCCCTGCCGGGATGGACGAATAACCAGACAGATTCCGTTTACCCTTAAGCATTCTCCATGAAACCCGGTTCGATTAAGAGGGATCAGATTCTTTCCTTTTCACCCTGGAAAAAATACATCCATAATGCCTCCCGGATGCAGGATACGTCTTGGGATGACCTAAAATATATGCCATTTTTCCGGCCCATTCAAAGCCCGCTAAATTGCACGGTTTTTTTCGGATTAAAACGCCTATTTTCCGAAAATAACGGTTTAAACAAGAAACTTTGCCGGGCGTTGGCACCGTTTCCACTGGAGGGGGTTCCCGACACTTTCCACCATAAAGGCCTCCGCCGGAGAACAAACCATGAAGTGGCTGAAGTATTATAGGGGGTTCTTAAACCCGCACTAAGGAAACGTGTTGAATGGCATTTACGGAAAATATCCCCTCACAGGAGCTGTCCTGGCAGTGTGAGCTAAAACAAAATGTGTAAAAATCCACGGACGGATTAAAAGAATTTTGAGGATTTCTCCCGGGCAATCAGCGAAAAAGAGGATTTGGGATGTATTGTTTTACCGGCAACTGCTGATTACACGATTTTTGCCGGTGAGCTGATCGATAATAACCCGATGACAATAAGTGAAAAACCGGCAGCAACAAACGTACCGATCACCGGCAGGATGAGATTTGAAATAAAGAACATCTCCCGGAGCGGATAGATCATAAATGTGAGAGCAAAGAGGAGCATTCCGATAAGGATGTTCGGGTACTCCTTTAATGAATGGTTCAGCCCGGTAATGATCAGGGACCCGCAGGCAAAGAAGTAGAGCAGCGTGACCAGTGCGGGTGCACTGATACCCTGTGTTGCCAGCACGCCAAGGGGGATGATGAGCGAGATGACAAGAATCCCCAGGAGAATATGCGGTGCGATCTGCTTTCGGGGGAATCCTTTCTGGAATGCCATGGACAGTACGAGAATCGAGGCGATCATCCCCATGTCGATCAGGCTCGGGAAGACCTCGTTTCTTAACCCCATGAGGATATTTACGTACCAGACAATATTTGAAATTCCCCAGAGCCCCAATGCACCTGCAGCATAGAGCAGGTATTCCTGTTCACCGTCACGATGCCAGAAGTACAGGAGAACAAGAGCCGCAGCAATTGCAGCGATGATCTGGAGGTAATTGCTGATCGCAAGAAAGACCTTGTCGGGAAGGAGCAGGATCATCAGGGCGAGAACGACTGCAACCCCAACGATGGCCCGGAAAAAGCCGGTGATCAACTTCAGGATCAGACGGTCCCGGAACCCGGCCGGGAATTCAGGAGTGTTCATCGTACAGGATTTTTCCGGTAATCCGCAAAAAAGATTGTGAAATCCCGCTGAAGTTTTGTCGCGAACAAAAGGGAGCGTCAGGAACTCGTGGCATCATCTCTCTCAAGCAGCGAGAAAAAAACCGGATTCCCGTTATCGTACCCGGACTCCTGTCATCTCGCGTGAGTGTTCGTGTAATGATCCGGTCCCCACCATTCGATCTCTGCGACCGAGTGATCATAGACAACGAGCCGGCGCCAGACCCGCTCGTGCCGGGTGCGCAGCCAGAGCTCGCGGAGAATGAACGGCGGGAACGGGAGCGAGCGCAGGTCAGCAATCTCGTCCGGGAACTGCTGGTCGTAAAATCCGTCCGGGTCGATATGGTACCGGGTCAGCCGTACTTTCACTACGCGGAACGATGCAGGTTTGAAGATCTGGAGATCATATGGCAGGTCATTAAGGGGATTTTCCATCCAGCGATACCCCATCCGCTCCGCAAATGATTGGGCCTCAGCAATCGCGGCATACGGTTTCCTCCCGCGGGTCATGGAAGAGAGGCTCCGATTCGAATAGTTTTCTGAACAGACATGCAGCATCCGGAATCATCCGGGAGCGGTTGAATGCCTTGTGGTCGGTCACTCCTTGACGATTCCCGAGAGTTTCCCGCGGAACTGGCTCATGTAGAGATCGAAGTAGAATCCTCTCTTCTTCATCAGATCCGTGTGCGAGCCACGCTCGATGATTGCTCCCTTATCGATGACCAGGATCTGGTCCGCGTGCCGGATTGTTGAGAGCCGGTGGGCAATGATGAACGACGTCTTGTCTTTCTGGAGGGCAAGCAGCCCCTCCTGGATCAGTTTCTCTGTGCGGGTGTCCACGTTGCTTGTCGCTTCGTCAAGGATCAGCATCCGTGGGTTGGCCACGATCGCCCGGGCGATGGTCAGCATCTGGCGCTGCCCTTGCGAGAGGTTCATTCCCCCGTCTACAAGAACGGTGTCGTAGCCATTCGGCTGCTGCACGATGAACCCATGGGCGTTTGCCTGTTTTGCTGCATTGATACATTCTTCTTCAGTAGCATCCTCCCTTGCGTACTTCAGGTTCGCCATGATCGTATCAGAGAAGAGGAACGGTTCCTGCTGCACCTGCGCGATCTGGACCCGGAGCGTGTCCTGCCGGACCTCCCGCACGTCATTGTTATCGATACGGATAGCTCCGTTCTCGATATCATAATACCGGGTCAGGATATTGATGATCGTGCTCTTGCCGGCGCCGGTCGGTCCGCAAAGCCCGAAGACCTGCCCGGGGAGGGCATGGAACGTATTATCGGTAAGAATCCGTCGCCCCGGTATATACGAGAAGTCCACGTGGTCAAAGACGACATCCCCGGAAACCGCCGGCATCGCAGGTGCGTTCATCCGGTCATCCACGCGGGGCTTCTGGTCCAGAACCTCAAAGACGCGTGATGCGCCCACGACAGCATTCAGGATCTGGGCATACGAAGAGAAGATCGTCGTAAAGGCGCCCAGGAGGCTGAACGAGAACCCGATGAACGCGATCAGGGTGCCGATCTCTGCCATCCCGTTCATCACCATAATGCCCCCGAAAATGAGGAGGGTGACGATCACAATGGTGGTAAAGATGTTCGATACCTGCTGGCTGATGAGGGCAGAGAACTGGGCTTTCTCCCCGATATCGGCAACCTTGCTGCTCATGGCAGAGAACCGCTTCGATGCCGCATCCTGCTGGCGGCATGCGATAACCGTCTTTGCACCGGAGATCCATTCCTCGGCAAACCCGTTTAAGTCCCCGGTCCTGCCCTGCAGCAGCACAAACGCCGGGCCGGACGTTTTTGTTATCAGCCACGAGACCCCGACCAGTACGAGGACAATAATATAGGACAGGATTGTCAACGACGGGCTGACGAGCAGCATGACAGCACTGGTGATGATGATCGTCATCACGGCCTGGCCTGTCTGGAGCGCTCCGATACTGATGAACTGCTCGATCACCTGGGTATCATTGGTCACCCTGCTCATCAGTTCGCCGATGGGGCGCCGGTCAAAGAAGTCCAGGGACATCGTCTGGATATGGGCAAAGAGATCGATGCGGAGCTGATAGAGGGCTTCCTGAGATATACCCGAGAGCAGCTTCTGGGAGATTGCTCCCGAGATCCAGATGACCAGACCTCCTGCCACCAGCCAGATGATCACCTGGTATAAGGGTTCAACCGGCCCAGGGCCGGCTGAGATGATGTTGGTCGCAGTCCCCATCAGGAGCGAGAAGACCGCTTCAAGCAGGGCAAATACTGCCATGAGGATAATGACAACCGCAAGCTTCAGCCGGTGGGGGGCCATGTACCCCATAAACCGTTTCACCGTGGGGATCATCGGAGGCAGGTCTTCTTCGTCCAGCGGAACCGGTATGGCCCTCATGCTGTTTCACCCCCGACGATCCCTTTTCCGAGCTGGGAATCGTAGATCTCTTTATACTCCGGGCTTGTCCGGAGCAGATCCTCGTGACACCCGGACGCAATGATCCGGCCGTTTTCCAGAAGGATGATCCGATCGGCCGAGATCACCGTGCTGATCCGTTGCGCTACCAGCAGTTTTGTGGCCCCGGCAAACCTCCGGTTGATCGCGTCCTGGATCCGGGCTTCCGTTGCCACATCGCAGGCACTCGTGCTGTCATCAAGGATCAGGATCTTCGGGTCTGCTGCAAGCGTCCGTGCGATCGCAAGGCGCTGCCGCTGGCCACCGGAGAAGTTTGCCCCGTGCCGGGCAACAGCATCATCATACTGCCGGGGAATATTCCGGATAAACCCGTCAGCATCCGCGTCCGTTGCTGCTGTGACAATGTTCTCCTCTGACGGGTTTTCTGTGGCAAACAGGAGGTTATCGCGGATCGTGCCGGAGAAGAGGTTCGGCTGCTGGAGGCAGATCCCGACAATTCCCCGCAGGGTATGCTGCGGGATCTCCCGCACATCAGTCCCGTCAATGGTGATCCTGCCCGAAGTAACATCATAGAACCTCGGGACCAGGTGGACGAGCGTTGATTTCCCGGAACCCGTGGGGCCTAAGAAACCGATCGTCTCTCCCGGTTCCGCGGAGAACGTGATGTCCTGCAATACCATTGGGCCGGGTTTTCCCTCAGGGCCGGTATACCCGAAGCTGACATGATCGAAGACAAGCCGGCCCTTCACGGACGCCGGATCAACTGCAACCGGGTGTATACTGTCCTGTACGTCTGCGGGTGTATCGAGGAGCTCATAGATCCGGTTTAACGAGGGGCGTGCCGCAGAGATTGCCGGCAGCACCGTCCCGAGGATCATGAACGGCATGATCAGGAGGAACAGGTACTGGACCGATGCAATCACCTCTCCTGTGGAAAAACCGGTTCCCTCGAGCACTGATATTCCTCCGGTGTAGAAGATGGCAGCCAGCGCAAGGTTGACAGTCAGGAGCATCGTTGGTATCAGGAACGCGATATAGGACTGGGCACGCAGGGACGCTGCCCGTACCTGGCCTGCAACGGAGGAAAAACGCTCGTTCTCGTACTTCTGGCGCACGAACGCCTTGACCACGCGGACACCTCCCATGTTCTCCTGCAGGGTGCCGCTCATCGCATCGAACTTCTCCTGGCGCACGGCAAAAACCGGCAGTACAAACCAGAGATAGGCGCCAAGCAGGGCAGAGAACACGATAAGCAGGGTGATCATGAGCCATAACAGGGAGGGGGACCGTACAGCGATCAGCAGGATAGTGATGATGAGCATGACGGGCACGAGCGGGAGGTTCAGGATGCCCTGCTGGATGGCAATTTTGACGTTCTGGATATCATTTGTCAGCCGTACGAGAAGGTCGGAGGGACGCATGCGGTCGATGTTCCCGAACGAGAGGATCTGGATCCGGTCGTATGCCTGCGTCCTGAGGTAATGGGCAGTCCTCTCCGAGAACTTGACTGCGATCATGGTGTTGACGATCTGGCATGCTGCGGCAGCAAGGGTAAGGATCAGCATGTAACCACCGTAGTGGATGACCATGGAGAGATTGTTGCCGCTGATACCCTTGTCGATCAGCGTCTGCGAAAGTGCAGGGATTGCCAGTGTGCCAATCGCACCGCCAATCGTCAGTACGATAGAGAGCAGCAGCCAGTTCCGGTTTGGCTTCCACATCATCAGGAGCCGGTTTAATCCTTCTCTCATCTAACCACCCGTCCGTGATCGTTTGTACCTGATTGATCGCGCCTAAGGGTTTAATCGTTCCGAATTTTTTTCTCACTTACCGGCACCATAAATCCTGACACAAAGACCACCGCTCCGGTAACATCCGACCATATTGACACCCGGATAGGTATGAAAAAACGCTTTGAAGATGGATTTTAAAGTTCCCCCAGCACAATGGCCCTTGTAATAACAGAACAGCATGACCGGCTCTTCTGAGGCTGGAACGGGTTTGCTGAGATGAATGGCAATCTCGTTCGGGTACGGGTATGCTAAATAAGAAAGTGCGGAACGAAAAAATGATTCCCGGTTTTAAAAAAATTCCACCGCATTCGGGATATCAACTTCCCATAGCTGGTGGACTAGCGATAAAAAAGAATTATTTCGTATGGGATGTTTTTTCATCATGGTGGATTAATCTGCACTTGTTGACGCACTCCCAGTTCTCGGGGAGGTATTTCCCGTCAGCGCCGGGTTTCATCACCGCGTTGTGCTTTGCCCCACACACAAGGCATTCCATAAGTCCTGTTGATTCGTCAACGAGTTTCATCGCATGCTCTTTCTTTGTCATGCCTTCAGTGTCGATCCGCTTTGGTGATAAAGCCATGGAATGAGGAATCGGATCGGGGGGTTTACACGATCAGGAATGATCGATACACAAATTTTTATAAAAAAACTATTAGCTGTATGAATGGTTACTTCATGTCATACATCCTATAATAGTATGGTAAAACGTTCACAGATTCCTGACACAGGGAATAAAAAGTATAATCCGGCATCACATCCGCGGCATGCACAGCATCTTTGCAGCCCTTGTATACAAAACGGCATCCGGACAACTAAAACAATCCTGTGCATACCGGGGAATCTGTAATCGGTTAATCCTAACACGAGGTTGAATTATGGAATCTATATCATTTGAAGCCCCGCAAGTCTTTGTGCCTGATCCTATCCATATTCACATCCTTCAGGCAGTCGGCGATAAACAAGGATGTCATATCACCCATGTGGTTGAGCAGCTCCTCCCCAATCATGGTGAGAGCAGTATCAGGTCAAACGTCCGTATCTTACTCTCCAAGCGATATCTTGATGGGGGTAAATCCAGTAAGGAGATAGTACTCCGCCTTACCTCGAACGGTCGTCTTCTGCTCCAGAAAGCAGCACTCGGCTGATCATCTTTTATGTGCTTACCCATCAGGGATAAGTCCCGCAGCGCCCCGTCCTGATCAAGGCAGCGTCACAAAGATCTGACGCCAGGGTTTCCTGCCAATGGCCCGGGTCTGGTGTCCTTTTCCGGTAACGTCCTCTGCAAGAAGGACATCTCCTCTGCCAAACCGGCGTTTCTCACCGCTGCCCGCTTCGATCTCGGCCTGCCCATCGACGGTCACCACGTACTCCCGGCATAACACCGTATGCCAGGGATACACGTAGCCGGGCGGGATCTCCCTGAAAAAAACCGCTTTTGCGCCGATTGGTTCGGAAAACAGTCCCAGGGGTCCCTTAGGATCGAACGATATCTCGATATCATCAAAATACGAGTGGTTGTCCCGTCCGGTGTAGAGTCGTGTGATCTTCATAGGACTTTTCCCTGATGCAATCGTGTACCTGAAAAGGGAAAAACCAATGCTTATTTTTCAGGAAGTGCGGATGGAAGTACCCGGCATGGCAACCACGTACGCCCGCTCCCGCATATCCTCCGGGAAATAGTGGGCATCAAACCACATCGCGTCGAACTGCCCGTAATTCGCATACGTGACACCGTCTACCCGGTCATCGTGGCAGTCCACGGAATCAGCAAAGATGATGACATCGTCCCAGACCGTTTCTGTTCCCCGGGTGTCATACCCGACAACAACCACCCAGTGCCCGCCCCAATCCATCCATTCTACCATGGTTGGGATACCATTTTTCAGGTTATTGCGCAGCATCTCGCGGGTTCCACCGGTTCCCCAGGTAGCATTCATACCCTGCCGATTGAACCATGCCGCAACCTGTTCCGGGTTGATTCCTGTTTTTTCCGTAACATTGCTGAACATTTCCCGGGAAATCCGTTCCTCATCTGCATCGGTATTATTCACGGGATTTTTGTACCAGGACATCACCGTCATCGCGGCTGCCGCTCCGCAGCTATAATTGGTCATCTGCTGGCGGTAACTTTTCAGCGGTATAACCGTGAGGTGATCGTTCGATTTCAGCGTGTCGAAATCGATACCGGTATAATATTGGGGCGGAGGCAGGGAGGTATCAGGCACATACTTCACATCCTCAGCAGGCAGGCTGCGGGTCGCAGATACCATGGCAGGGCTCGAAAGGAACATGGTAACTGCCAGTAGGGCAAAGAGACAAAAAATGCTGGCAATGGCAAGAAGGTGAAGCGGACGCATAGTACGGGTTCCTCACGTTGAGAAACATTAGGCTCCAGGAATCATCAAAGCGGCGGATCGGTGCTGTCCTGCGAGGGCACGAAAAACCGGTAAATATTATCCCAGGGGATAGCCGCTCAGCACCAGCCAGGCAAAACCGAGCAGGAGCAGGACAATGATGGCGATCATGAGCTTCAGGTACGGTATGCCGTGTCCCGTTCGTTTTTCTGCATTGCGTTTCGAGCCTGCGATGTACCCGCCACCCGTAGGAGTCGCCCCACCCCCTTTTCCGTACGATATTCCGACTGTGGGGCGGGGCTTGCTGTTCCACAGGGCGATATTCACGCAATCATGGTTGGGTGGCAGCCGGCACTCTGCACAGTATTTCCCGCCGCAGTACTGGCAGGAGAACGGGAGCACAACTTCATTCCCGCAGTGATCGCACCGGGTCATCACAGTTCACTCTGCTTTTTTTGCATTAAGTATTCTTCCGTTTGGGAAAAGGGGTGTGGCTGCTTCAGAGAACGACAGAACTGCCCGGGTCTTCGCTGATACCTCTTAAAAGAAGTATGTGGCAGGCAGGATCAGAGATGAAGAAACGGGATCATACCCGCCCGGGCGAATGCGATCGCTGCGAACCCGAACTGCACGAGCACGAAAAAGCCGGTCGAGAACACGCTCCGCATCGCCCGCGAGCGGTGAGCCGTGATGTGGAGGTCTCCTTCGGCACGGGCCTCAAATATGTGAAGGGACAGGGTACAGAGCAGGTATGTTGCATAGATCGCTATGATCAGCCCGCAGGCAAACGACCCCCAGTTGAACGCGGCAATAATGAGTGCCCACAGGCCGATTGCAAGGTTTGCGTACCCGACCTCGAGCTGGAATTCGGGGTGATCCTGCCTCCAGCCCATCCGTATCTGGTCTGATTTGTAGTAGATCGAATGCCGGACGTAACTGATAATTCCCACAACCCCGACAAGAATTGCTGCCGCTATCCTGACTGCAATGTCAATGTTGAGAAAGAGGAAAAAAATGCCCACAAAAATCCCGATCATGGATGCGGCCATCGTCGCTCCCATAAGAAGCGAGGCCTCATGCGCCGTAGGTGTACCTGATGCCATACGATCTCCCGGTGCCTGGTGTTCGCGATATAGGGGAACATACACATCCATCCCATAAAATCCTGCGCCAGCATCACCATATCCCTTAAGCCATTGCATGCCGGAATTAGTAGGGTATGGGGCGTTACCTGCGGGGCGATGTCATCCTTGCACCCGTTGCTTTTGAAGAGCGGGGCGGGGCAAAGACACGCCCGGCCATTGTGATCTCTGCAACCGAAAACGGGGATGTGCAGATCTGCCCGGTCAGCAGCCGGCCACCAAACGATGCACCGTGCGTACCAATATCACTTGACGATTTTTCCGAAGGGGGTCTTGACCTTTTTGCAGAGAGCTACGTACTCACAACCCGCATCCGCACCATCCGGAGCGGAGACGTGGTAGGCAAGCGGGGGAGGCTCACACAGGAATCTATTGCCGTGGTTATTACCCAAATCCCCGGGCAAATAACAAATAATGCAGATACGAAAAAGAGATCCCGGTAATTACCGGATTCCCCGGGAAATTTACCGGCATATTGTCAAGAAGATACAGGCTTTTTCTGAGCAGGCATCACTCTGTTAAGATCCAGCCTCTTTTCCTGCCATAGGATCATCTGAAACAATTCGGAACATCCCGTCCGGGACAGCAATCTCGAACCGTGCGCCTTTCCCGTGAACTCCGGTCTCATGAATGGATATGCCCGTTATCGCAAGAACCTCGCGGGCTAAAAAGAGACCGAAACCGGTATGTTTCCCAAAGCCCTTGTCAAAGATCTTCGCCTTGAGATCCAAAGGAACCCCGGCACCGTTGTCCTCAATAACAATGACAATGCCATTTTCCACCTCCTTGCACCAGACCGAGATGCAGGTCACATGCTCACCGTGCCGGATCGCATTGTCAAACAGGTTTACAAAGACATTCTCCAGCATCGGATCAGAAAAGATCTCAAGTCTCTGGCAGTCATTTGTAAACTGGATCGTTTTTGGAGCCGCCCTGTCAACAAGTCTGCGCAGATCCTGCCACAGGGGATCCTTGAGCCCGAGGTCCTGGTACATACGGGTGAAATCCAACTGGCGGGTGATATGGCCCCCGGCGGTCTCTGCTTTTTTTAAGAAATCCGTTACCATGGGATCCGTGTTCTGCATCCCGGCGAGCTGGATATATCCCAGCAGCGCATGGACATGGTTGTTCACATCGTGCCGGGTAACACTGTTGAGGAGGCTCAGCTTGGCATTTGCCCGCCTCAGGGAATCTTCCACCCGTTCGCGTTCCGAAATGTCCCGCAGTGCGATGATGTTGGCCGGCTCTCCGTGGTAAGTGATGCCGGTTCCGACAGATTCTATCAAGATGACGGTCCGGTCCTTCTTTACCGCCCTGTATTTCTGGATATGACCCCCCTTTCCTGCAATAACATTCTGCATATCCCGCATCACCATAGTCCGGCATTCCGGAGCAACCAGGGATAGCGTATTCTGCCCTATGAGCTCCTCTGCGCCTGAAAAACCAAACATACTTACGATACTGGGATTAGCGTAGAGAACGGTTCCGGAAAGGTTTTGGATCATCACTCCATCGAATGCGTGTTCCGTAAGGACGCGGTAACGCTCTTCGCTTTCGATCAGTGCTTTTTCGGTATTCTGCCGGACGGTGATGTCCCGTATAGCCGCCACATGGACATTCCTTCCCTTCCAGGTAAAAAAACGCCCGTGAATCTCGACGGGAAATACCTCTCCGCTCTTCCTGCGGTGAAAGCGCAGGGGTATCACTACACTGCCCGCAGGTGTGTTGGCGGTAACCTGCTCGGTCTGCTCTGACGCAGCCGAAAGGTCCGCATCGCGCAACTGCAGAAGTTCTTCCCGGGTATAACCGTACATCTCCGCAGCCCCGGTATTTGCCTCAAGAATGTTGCCGGTAGTATTGTCAATCAGGAAGATTGCCTCACCACCCAGCTCAAAGAGGGCCTGGTACCGTTCGCGGCTCTCGCGGAGGGCATTTTCGGCTGCTTTTTTTTCGGTGATATCAATCCCGACAGACAATACACCAGCAGGTTTTCCCTTCTCGTCAAGGATGGCACGGTTTGTCCATTTCATCCAGATCCGTGAACCATCTTTTTTTATATTCTCGTTCTCGTTGTTACGGAACTTTTCGGGGTCTGCACTGATATCACTGATATGCTGGACGAGATCCCTTCCCGTTGATTCTACCATAGGGACAATTGTCCCAATAACCTGCTTACCAATCAGCTCGTCTTTTGAATAGCCAAAGAACCGTTCTGCGAATTCATTGATGAACGTAATAGCCCCGTGATTGTCACGGGTGAGAATGACGGAGTTGACATTTTCCACGAGATCGCGGTACTTCATCTCGCTCTCACGGATCTTCTTCTCGTTTTCTGCCAGCACATCGAGCTGTCCGCGGAGCTCCTCCTCGCTTGCGGTGATCTGCTCGTATGCAGCTCGCAGATCATCTTCTGCTCTCTTCCGCCCTGATATATCACGGATAGCCTCAATAGTACCGGTGATCTGACCTTTGCTGTTATACAGCGGGCTTGCCTTGGCAAGGATCGTGATCGGGCTTCCTTTCGGGCGAGGGAGGTCTGTTTCTGCAGTCAGGGATGTTCCTTCGCGCAGGATATTGGTGTAACACTTTGAGATCACATCATCCGGTGAAAAGACCAGGTCAATGAGGATCGGGCATCGTTTACCGTAAAAAGGGATTGCGTATTCGAAGTCGCCCTTCCCCAGCATCGCCGCAGCGGGATAACCGGTCATCTCCTCGATGGCACGGTTCCACGCTATGATGAATCCCTCGCGATTGATTGCAAATGTAGCGTCCGGCAGGAAATCGATGATATCTACAAGACGCTTCTCGGACTCGATCTGCGAATGTTCAGCCCGCCTCCTTGCCACAGCCTGTCGGATCTTATGCGACAATTCAGCAAACTGTGACTTGACATCCCCTCCTTTCTGGAGATAAAAGTCTGCACCGTTATTGATGGCTTCGATTACAACTTCCTCACGACCACGGCCGGTGAAGAGGATAAACGGGATATCGCCAAACCGCTCGCGGACGGTTTTTAAAAAAGCAATACCGTCCATTCGCGGCATCTGGTAATCAGAGACCACGATGTCAAATGTCTGGTCTTTCATTGCATGGAGGGCGTCTTCTGCAGAGAGGGCAGTACTTACAGAGAACTCTTCGTCTTTTTCGAGAGAGATCTGAGTAATATCTAAGAGTGCTTCCTCGTCATCGACATAGAGGATGGAGATTTTGTGCAGGGGACCGGACATGAAAATACATACCTGATGGCAGTATCTGACTCTTCACACTTTTTTTCGTAAAGTGTATTAAGCACTCTGAAACCGTGTGGGGTTTAAAACACAACCACCGGGAAATACACAATACAGAACGATATGGCAGTATTAAAAATCCTTGCACATACAGAGGTTCGAACAGAACAGTTTTTGGCGAAGGGGATTATTCTGGTTTGAGATAAAAACGCCATTTACAGAACAGTTCTTTTGGATGGGGATCGGGCGGGGCAAATACGCATTCCACGCAGATGCGCGAATCGATCACCTGCGCAAAGCTCATGAACTCTGCACGGTGCATCTCGCGGCAGACATACTCCCCCAGTCCCCGTTTGAGCCGTGCCTCCTGCGTAGGGCATGACGGTACGGTGATGATCACTTCATCCTCTTTTTCCTCTATGGAATAATCAACAATGATTGCCCACGGGAATAACCGGAGTGCTTTGACAAACCCGGAAAGTCCCTTTTCGGTAATATTGAACCTCTGCACGAGATCCTTTGCTGCCATCCCGCCGGCTTTGCCCCACACCTGCTCGTTTACCTTCTCTGCAACGGGCTGGCCATAGTGCTCGGCAACATAGATGAACCAGAACGCGTCCACAACCCGATAGTGCCAGAGCAGGAATTCCCGGTACTCGCATTGCTCTTCGTCAGTCATACGGTCAAAGATTGCGGGATTTGTCATGGTCTGCCAGTGAGAAGGGTTGCCCGGCAAGGTAAAAGAGTGTGTGGTAACCGGAAAAAACATACTATAACGGGATAGCATTACGCTTATTATCCCCCGCGTTAAGGTTGTTGGGATGGATATCTCGGGCAGCATCAGGGATATTGAAGAACAGACTGGGCGGTTGTCACGGGTACAGAAAATCCTGCTCGGCACGGATGGTTCTGTCACGCAACTGTTAGAGGCGATAACGGGACATCCCGTTACGGTAAAGACACTCGTGCAGGAGATCATACCTGCAGATGCACAGATCGCAGGGCGTGTCGAAGTAAGTGAGGGCGAACCGGTAAATCACCGGGTCGTCGAACTCCGGGACACGGTTACTAACGATCTGCTGATCTATGCCATATCCGAGACCCCGGTCGAACGGCTCTCCCCTTCCTTTAAAAAGGACCTGATGATGGCTGATATCCCGATCGGAAAGATCATAAAACAACATCATATTGAAGCACGGCGCGAGATCCTCTCTGCCCGCGTGACAGCCGCTACCCCTGAAACGGGCAGTATTTTTTCCCTCTGCCTAAAAGAACCCGTGCTCAGCCGGCAGTACCAGATCATCCACCAGAACAGGCCCCTGATTTTTATTGAGGAGCAGTTCCCGTACAACCAGTTTCTTGACGAGCGGCGGATCGTGGTAAACACCCCGTCCCGGATCCATGTCAGCCTGATCGACATGCATGGCGGTTCGGGAAGGGTGGATGGCGGGATCGGGATTACTCTTAATGACCCGGGAATTCTCCTTGAGGTGCAGCAGAGCCCCGATATCAAAGTGACCGGCTGCGATGCTGCAACACAAGAGCGGGTGAGCGGGATCGCTTCGCAGGTACTCCGGCAGATCCACGCAGGAGCCGGGGCTTCCATAAGGGTTCGATCGCTCTACTCCGCCCATACCGGGCTCGGGAGCGGTTCGCAGCTGGCGCTTGCCACTGCACGGGCGATCTGCGAACTCTATGGCAAAATTGTACCGGTTACCGAGCTTGCACAACTGGCAGGCCGCGGGGGTACATCCGGCATCGGGACAGCGGCCTTTGAACACGGGGGCTTTATCATCGATGGCGGGCACCGGTTCGGCCCCGGGGGGGATAAGACAGATTTCCGGCCGTCATCGGCATCGCGGGGTGTCCGTCCACCCCCGGTCATCGCCCGTCATGACTTTCCTGCCGAATGGAAGATCCTGCTAGCCACACCGGACATACCCGCAGGAGCAAGCGGTGCGATGGAGGCCGACATATTCCGGAGCCACTGTCCCGTGCCCCTCGGAGAGGTGCAGGCCCTCTGCCACGAGGTACTGATGCGCATGCTGCCCGGGATCGTGGAGCACGATCTCGACCTCTTCGGTTCATCGATAAACGCGGTCCAGCACCTCGGGTTTAAGAAAGTCGAACTGGGCCTTCAGCCGCAGGAAGTCACCGGGCTCCTCAATGTGATGCGGAGTGCCGGGGCTGCCGGGGCAGGCATGAGTTCGTTCGGGCCGACCGTGTATGCAGTCGGGGATACCGGTATGAATGCGATCGAGCAGGCTGCACAATCGTTCATGAAAGAGTCGGGCGGGGGCACCACCCTCATCACGTCGGCCCGTAACACGGGTGCGATGATCCGGGTTGCATAAATAAAAAGAATGAAGAGAGCGGAAAGATCCTTCTTCAAATCTTCTTTTCCATCCAGACGAGATCAAAGAGCTCGCCGAACTTTTCACCAACCGCATGCAACCGCCCGGCATGCGCAAAGCCGTTGCGCTCGTGGAACCGTATGCTCCCCTCATTTTTTGATGAAATGTTTGCAAGGAGCGTAGTTATCCCCGCGGTATGGGCATCCTGTGTCAGCCGGTCCAGCATCTGCCGGCCAAGGCCCTGCCCGGTATATTCCGGGTGGATGAAATACGTAATCATACCGGTGTGCCGGAATGCAGGGAAAGGGAAAAAGGATTTGAGTATGCCAAAGCCGATGATCTCGTTTTCGCATTCCATGACACAGAACGAGATGGCCCCTTCCCGGAGGAGAGGAAAAATCTGCGGGGGTACCGGTCCGTCCGGGTATGCGGCAAACCCGGTTGTTGCATAGTGATTGAAAATATCCAGGATTTCGTTCCGGTCGTTATCCTTTGCTTCACGCAGGGTCACCGTGCCGGTCATTATCGGGTTCATGGATCTCTCCCTCATGGGTGTTATCCCGCAGGAATAATCACTCTTGCGTTCGGCAAAAATATTTTGAAACGGTAACGCAGCGGGTTGTAATCCCCATCTCCTTAATCCCGCATTTTTATCAAGAAAAGGCATGAGGGCGGGAAAGGCAAAGCAGGCAGAAGAAACGTTTCGCTACAGACAATAAAAACAAAATCCGGCTCAAAAAATCCTGAATTTTCCGCAGCAGTTATTTCCCGATCTTGACCAGCATCTCTTCAAGCGACGGGTACCGGGACTCTATCTTCTCGACCTTGCCCCCCGCTTCACCGATAAGCCCGGTGCATTCGTTGAGCTCAGCCATACTCTCCGCGTCACACACAAAAAGGCCTTCTTCCTGGCGGTAGGTTTTGGAATGCCCGAGGAGTGCTCCTGCATCCCCGATTGAGAAGAAGATCGTGTAGGTGAGAGAGCCAAACTGCTCGCGCAGCTCCTTCATGGTGCCAAACGCCACCACCTTCCCGCGTTTCAGGATCATCACCTTGTCGCAGATCGCTTCCACCTGGAAGAGGTTGTGCGCCGAGATCACGATCGTCTTACCCTCCTTTTTGAGCGTGCGCAGGTAATCGGCAATGAACCGCGAGGTCATCGGGTCAAGGCCGCTGGTGGCTTCATCATAGACTAAGAAGTTGGGTTCATGGATGAGCGACCGGGCAATCGCCGCTTTGCGCTTCATCCCTTTTGAGAACTCCCCGAGTTTTTTGCCTTCCGGTTCCAGCGAGAGTGCGGCGAAGAGCTGGTTGGACCGGACCCGGATTTCTTTCGGGGAGAGCCCGTAGATCTCCCCGAAGAACGCGAGATAGTTCTCCACGGTCATCGTCTCGTAGAGCCGGGATTCCTCGGGGAGGTAGCCAAGTTTTTCCTTAAGGGCAAACGGGTCTTTCGCCACATCGATATCATTGATGAAAAGTTCCCCGGATGTGGGGGTGATCAGTCCTGATATGATCTTGAGCAGCGTGGTCTTGCCTGCCCCGTTGTGCCCGATGATCCCGAAGATCTCACCGTCTTCAAACTCGAAGCTGATACCATCCAGTGCCATAAAACCATCAAAATTCTTGGTGAGATTGCGGGCGGTTATCATGCGTGACTGCCTTTTTAATCAGATGTGGGTGGAATCAAAGATATAGATTGGGATGGGCGCACCTGATCAGATTAATAAAAACCAGAACAGAAGTGTTCTCTATGAACCGGTGTGTTGTCCTCCTCATTGGTATCCTGCTCATTGCAGCAACGGGGTGCATTGCACCGGAAAGAGATGCAGGGAACTCCGTCACACCGGTTGTTACGCAACTTTCCCCGGCACCTATACCCGTGCAAAGCACGATTTCCGCAGTCACGCCACCCACGGTTGTCCCCCTGGTTACCGCTACCACCACAATACACCGGTCACCCGCGACCCCGGTGGAAAAAACACCGGTATACATCTCTGATGCTGCCCTGAAAGCCCGTATTCAGGATGCAAAGAACCAACTTGACCAGTTAAAAAACAGTGACAGGGCAGACACGAGAGTCATCTCGTTAAATCAGGGCATATGTGAGATTAAGATATCAAAGGAACTCGGGTACCTGATCGATGTCAACAGCGGGGAGATGTCCTTTGTCAAGGGAGACTACGGCAGCATTGCCTTGGATCTCTTCCGCCAGAACATGACCATCGGGCACACGTATATCATTCTCCACACCCACGCCAAGGATTGGTACATGTGCCGGGGTAGCGGTACTATCAGCTTGGATACCTTCTCCCTTGCGGATCTCGCTGCTGCATCCACCCTGACCGACCAGGGATATCATGTGCAGAAAGTGATCGCGGTGAGTGACAAGGATTATGAAGTTTATCCAAAGATCCGGGATGACTGGAAGACAAAAGAGGAAGTATACCGGGGTGTCGACCGTATAGAGCAACGCATGGAGGTAAAATTCTCCACTTATGACCCGTACCTGAATATGACATTCTACGATGTCGACAATATGATGCCCCTGCTGACCAGGGAACTCAACTACACTTACTCGGTAAACAACGTTGTGCTGACATAACCGGTCCTGAGTGGGACTGATGTTTAAGGTCCCCCGGACTTCAAAACCGATAGAACCATAGGCTTTTTCATGGGTATTTCACCTCCCTTTAAAAAGCAAAAAACGGAGTTCCCGTGCCAGCACCGAGTACTATTTGAACGATACCAAATACTACTCTGTACTACACTTCCGCAGGGGTAACGTCAGATCAATACATTGCGGGAGATCCTTCAGGAGCCAGACATTTCATGGGCAGGCTAACCGACATCTCGACCATCGCGCGATGGGAAGTAAAAAAATCCCTCACCATGATGAGCCGGGATGTTCTCCCCTTCGCTGTCATTCTATTCGTGTTGCTGGTGGCAGTCACCGGTTTTGCCGCACAGACGGGCATGCACCTCCAGGACGGTATGTATGAAGTGGGCGTGGATGATCCGCGGATTGCTGAGCTGATCGCAAGCGATGCCCGGTTCACCGTATACCAGACAGACTCTTTCACCCTTGTAAATAACCGGAACGCGTTTGACCTAGTCATTATCCACGGACAGGTATATGCGGGCCCGACCGAGCGGGCAAAATCTGCACAGAAGACGCTTGAACGCGATTATGCCAAATACGTCAACACGGTCTATAACCGGGAAACGGATCTGTTCGCTGCGTACCCGCTGTGGATCGATGTTCAGACCGTAAAGAGCGAACTCACTTTCTTATCCACCCAGTCAGGTCAGTACGTCCAGGCAGCTCCAAATCGTGCAGCACCGGTACCTGAAGGCGAGATCCTTAACGTTCCGACACCCTCACCCGCACTGGATTTTACCAAAGAGGAACTCCGGCAGGAACTGGTCAAGACCAGCACAAAGAACACCCAGATCTCGCGCTACACTGAAGCTCTCTCATCAGAGAGCACGATGGGCAGGTTCAAGACACCCTCACAATTATCCCCCCCGCTGCCATTTGACTCCATCATCCTCGTCTTCGTCTTCATCTTCCCGCTCTACTTCACGTCCCAGTTCTTCATGATGAGCATCATGAACGAGCGCATTGAGCGCAAAGGCGAAGTCCTGCTCTCAACACCCGTGGCATCCTCATCGATCATCATTGGAAAGATGCTCCCCTATTTTATCGGCATGGTTGCGATCTGCACCACGCTCACCATTTACGTGCGGGCACCCCTGATCATTATTCTCCCCCTGATACCGGTCATCATCTTCTTCCTTGCAAATGCGCTGCTGATCGGCATGCTCTCGCGCAGTTTCAAGGAGCTCTCGTTTATCTCGATCTTCTTCTCAACAGTCGCCACCTCGTACCTCTTCTTTCCCAGCATCTTTGCAAACGTGCACGTCATATCCCTCATCTCCCCGCTGACGCTGATCGTGCTTTCCATCCAGGGCGCTTCATGGACATTTACGGATTATCTCTATTCCACCTCGCTCTTCTGGCTGACCGGGGCTGTACTCTTCTACATCGGGATGAAGAACTTCAAAGAAGAGCGGCTCTTTTCAGAAAAACCACTCCTGTCAAAGGTTCGCGAGTTCCTTTCCGAGATCATCTCCAAAAAGCACCCGTTTCTCTCGCTTTTCCTGCTGACCGGGTTCTCCATACCGTTTGTGTTCATGGTGCAGCTGATGAGCCTCACCCTCTTTTTCAACCTGCCCATGCCCTATTCGCTGGTCCTCCTCCTCATCTTTGCTGCACTTATTGAGGAATGTGCAAAAGCAGTCGGTATCTATACCCTGTTTGCCCAGGATCCATCATTCCTTACGTGGAAGAACCTGATTGCTGCCTGCGCTGCAACCGCGATCGGTTTTCTGGTTGCCGAAAAACTGCTCCTCTTTATCACGCTTGCCCAGATCACCGAATCAGTCTTTGGCAGTATTCTTTTCCTGTCGTTAGGAGTGCTCTGGATGCCGCTGCTCCTGCATTTTGTGGGAGTGCTGATCGTTGCATGTTCGCTGAAATTCTGGGGCAGGAACGGGTTGGTTATCGGGCTTGTCCTCGCCACTACGGTCCACTGCCTGTATAACCTCTACTTTATCCTGGGGTGGATCGGATGAAGGCACGTCACCTGTCAATTATCGCAAAGAAAGAGTTCCGGGGATTGTTCAACGAGCGCACGATCCTGCTCGCAGTCCTGCTCCAGCTCTTCATCGCACTGTTCTCCTCGTTCCTCATGGTCGGGCTCACCTCCATGTATGACCCGTCCTCGCTCTCGAAGTATTCGCATTATAAGTACAACATCGGCTATGCCGGCAATGATTCGGCAGTGCTCGGATATCTTGAGAGCAGCCCGGATTTCCAGGTCTACCCGATGGATCTCTCTACGGGAGTCACCGCACTGAAAGAACGAAAGCTTTCAGCAGTGATCTATATGCCCGACACCCCCCCATCCGCAGAGGATCCGGTCAAGATCACGCTCTATACATTGACCAATGATCTCCAGAGTGCAATTGTCGATGTGAAACTCAAGGATATTTTCTTAAAATACGAAAAGGATCTTCGACAGGTACGGGCGTTCCGGCTCAGTGAACAGCCGATCCCGCTCCAGGTTCCGAAAAACAGCGGGGGCGGTGACTTCTATGAGTTTGTATATGGACTCTTAATTCCCCTGCTGGTCTTTATGCCGGCGATCATTGCATCCGCGCTTGTCATCGATCTCATTACCGAGGAGTACCAACACGAGACCTTAGAGACACTGATCTCGACACCGATCACGTTCTCAGAGATGGTCTGGGGCAAAGTGCTTGCCTGCGAGCTGCTGGTGCCGATCCAGGCAGGGGCATGGTTGCTGCTCCTCATGGTAAATGGCATTGCCATTGAAAATGCCGGGTTAATCCTGATACACGTTGTGATCACTTCACTTATCCTTATCCTGCTGGGTACTCTTACGGCCCTGCACTACAGAGAGCGGACAGCAGCACAATTCATCTTCTCTACAGCACTGGTGGTCGTGATCCTCTTTGTACTGGCACTACCGTCAAACCCGCTCAACCTCCTCACCCGGCTTGCTGTTGGCACTGCCGGTCCCGAACAATGGCTGGTGCTCGCAGCAACAGGCTGTATTATTGTCATTCTGGGGTTCCTGACCCAGAAGTATGCTGAAAAGGTCGGGAAATCACACCACACGGGATAGGAATAAAAAAAGATGGTGATTCGTTAATTAGAGCCACCGATTAAGATTTTGTTTCGGTTTTTTTAAGAAGCCATCTCCAAGAGAAAACTTATCAGACGTTCTTCGTGGCTTTGGTTCCACCTCCGCCCCCGCCACTGTGGCATCCCCCGGATTGCGATAACGACGTATTACCTGTAACCCACCTCGTCCAATCACAATGCGCCCTGTCCCCCTCGGGGGACTGGTGGCGCAAGAGGGGGGTATGGTATTATCAAAATAGGCTTACTACAGACAACAAAATGTTAACTGTTTGTTGATTTGATATCTGACATTAAAGGTTGGTGGCACCAAATGATGAATCACCTTTTTTAATTATTCGCACTTGTTCCGGACGGATACCGCAAATATAATTGCAACTGCAATCGTGAGCAAAAAACTGACAAAAAAACCATATGCATAGCCAGCTGCCATAACGACAATACCCGTGACAAGCGGACCTGCCGCATGCCCGATATCCATGGTTGATGATAATGCCCCCATCGATGCCCCGATCTGTTCTTTTCTCGCAACATCCGCGATATATGCGCTGGTTGCTACCGTAGACAGAGACATACCAAGGCCAAATACAGCACTCACCAGAATGACCGTAGAAAATTCCGATGCGAAAGGAATGTAAACCGCAGAACCTGCAAGGATGATGAGACCTGCTGAGATCTGGATACGTTTGTCGAAACGATCAGCGAGTGTTCCAAAGAACGGTTTGGTCCCTGCAATGATCAGTACCTGCACTGCAAAGATGATGCCGATAAGGTAAGGGCTGATGCCCCGGGATGCAAGGATGAGGGGGAGGAATGTCTCGAATGCCCCGAACGTAAAGTAAGTTGTCATATCGGCGAGTGCGGTGGCACGGAGCCGGGTATTGGAGAAGAATGCAGCAAAACTCTCACGGAATGTTGAGAACGGGAGCAGGGTTAACGGTGCAGGGCGGTCTTCGCGATACATGAGTGTCATAATGAATACTGGCACTGCAGAGAGAGCTGCAGCAACATATACCATCCGATAAGGCAGCAATCCCGGGTATATCATGAATAAGGAGATGATAATTCCTCCTGCGAGCGGTGCAATTGTCCTCCCGATGAGTGTCGCCGAGGAGTACTGCCCGAGCATTGCCCCCTTGTTCTCCGGGAATCGTTCGGCGATCACTGCAGATATGACCGGGCCGAGAATTGCAGTGGCGGTACCGTGAAAGAACCGGACCGGAATCAGCCAGAGCGGATCGAAGATGAGCAGGTAGAGAAGCGGGGCAGATAAAAATACTAATCCCGAAGTAATGAGCAATTTTCTCCGACCGATATGATCAGACAATACACCCACCGGGAACGAGAACAGGATGCCGGCCAGGGGGGAAACCGCCGCCACTAACCCGATCACCGCGTCATTTGCCCCGATAGCCTGCGAGAAGAGGGGGAGCACCGGGTTTTTCGAGATCGTGGTGGAAAAAATTGCAAAGAACCCGAGCAGGAAGAGGTAGTACATCATCCTGCGATCCGGAGAGAATCGTATTCCTGATGGAATCGTAGGGTGTGTCATGGCTATGATTGGCATTCGTGGCGATCAGGAATAAGAATTCCGGTACCGGTAGTTAAGGAATAAAACAATAATGCTAATAGTGATCACTCCCTAAAAACTCCGTATGAAGAAATCTGTATCCCTTGGATTTGCAGTCCTTACTTTTGTGTTGCTGGCAGCACTCCTTGTGCTTCCGGTTTCCGGTGCGGTCGATTCATCAGCAGCGACAACAGCTACCGCGGCAAAACCTTTCATCAGTGCAACCGTTTCATCGGTAGCACCCACAGTCGGCGAACCCGTCACCATCAGTGGCGTTGCAACCGGTGCGAACCTTGCCTCGGGTGTCCAGATATGGATATTTGCCGGGAATTATATCAATGCAACAACCGTCCCGGTCAATGCAGACGGTACATTCTCCAAAACCTACCCGACAACGGGACTTCCCCCGGCAATGTACTATGTCTTTGTCCAGAGCCCGGGCCCTGATGGGACATTCAGTATCGATCTGATTGATGCCGGCATATATTCCGGGCAGGTCGTCAACACAAAGACCAATGCGATGATCTTCAATTTCACGGGAGTCGGCAGTGTGCAGGACGCCGCAGCAGCCCAGGCGCTTTCCGCTGCCTTTAATCTGCCCGGACAAGACGACATATACACCAAGCTTACGTTCCAGTTGACAGCCCCCGTTTCAACTCCCGAGGCTGCGAAAACTGCTGCCCCCGCTGCTGCTACTACGGCAAAATCTCCCCTTCCCGTTGAAGTCACGGCAGGTGCGCTTGTGATCAGCGGGTGCTGTGCTGTCTTCTGCATGCGAAAGACACACTAATCATTTTTCTTCTGCTGTTTTCCTGCATGTCTTAGGGCGGAAAAGTTCATCATTCCAGAAACAAGACGCCTGCACATGGATGATGCACGATCCTTCTACATATCAGGTCTGTCCCTTCAGGCGGAGAATCGGCATCAGGAAGCGCTCCTTGCATTCGAGCAGTCGCTTGCTCTTGACCCGGATAATGCAGGCGCATGGAATGGCAAGGGAATGGCGCTTGCCCATCTTTTTGAAAACGCCGAAGCTATCCAGGCATTCGACCGTGCCCTGACGCTGGGAAAAGACAATGAATTTGTCTGGTACAGCCGTGGTATCGCCCTGCACCTGCTGGGGCGAAATGAAGATGCAGTGCAATCCTTTGACCATGCACTAAAGTTAAAACCGGATTACCTTCCTGCATGGACGGGCCGGGGCAATGCCCTGCTCGCACTTGAACGGTATGATAGTGCGATCGAGGCTTATGACCAGGTTCTGCGGGATGCTCCCGACACTTCAGCAGCCCTGATCGGAAAGAGCCTTGTTTATTTTGTACTGGGGGATTATGCAAAGGCGCAGGAATTATCAGAAAAGACGATCGCGCTCGAGCCCGGTAATATCCTTGCACGGGTTACACTAGGATCTGCTCTCATTGAACTGCGGTTATACGAAGATGCAATTGCAGTGTATGAGCAAGCGATAAAACTCGATGAGCACAGCGAATCTGCTTATGCAGGTAAAGGGGCAGCACTTGCAGAACTGGGCCGGTTTCCTGAAGCGCTCGAGGTATTTGACTATGCCCTTTCTTTAAATCCCGCGATGCCGGATGCCTGGACCGGCAAGGGAATGGTACTGGGAAAACTGGGGAAGAACAGCGATGCAATGCAGGCGTTTGATCGGGCGCTTCTGCTCAACCCCGACTGTGCAGCGGTCTGGTATACTGAGGGAAAAATATTCCGGTTTGTCTCCCGCACCGAAGATCGTATACTGGTTACATCCCGCATGCCCCCGGTCAATCCGCACAGTTCGGAAGCATGGGGCAGCCGGGCGTTTGAAAAAACACTGGCCGGCCTCATGGAAGAAGCTGTGCAGGAGTACGATAACGAACTTCGGACTGATTTCCATTCAGCCCCCCTCTGGTATAACCGCGGAGTGGCACTTGATACACTTGGCAGGTTAGAAGAAGCGATACACTCCTATGAAAACGCTCTCAATGCTGATCCAGCCATGATGGCCGCATGGTACAATAAGGGTCTTGCAGAAGTCGATCTCGGGCAGTTTGCAGAGGCAATCATCAATTTCGATCATGCACTGGCACTTGATAAGACAGCCGCCATCATCTGGGTGAACAAAGGGCTTGCATTCTTCCGGCTCTTCCGGTTCGAGGAAGAACTTGCGGCATACGATGCAGCCCTTGCGATCGATCCGGCAATCGCAATAGCGTGGTATAACAAGGGTGTAGCGCTCCGACAGATGAACCGTAACCAGGAGGCTCTGTTTGCGTTTGAAAAAGCAATTTCTCTGGATAACGGGCTGGTCCGGGCATGGTTCAACAAGGCTGTATTCCACAGCCGGGAAGGATCCTATGAACTTGCCCTGCAGGCATATGATCTGGTTCTCTCTCTTGAACCCCTGCATGCGCTCGCATGGGTGGGGAAAAGTTTTGTCTTAATCAATATCGGGAGGTCGGGTGCAGGCAAAAAGGCCTATATCCGGGCAAACCAGGTGGCTGAGCAGCTCTCACTCATGCGGAGGAATTATGGGGGGGCGCTCTTCCTGACACGGAGAGGCCGCAATTATGTAGCCTTTCTGGATAAAAAACGGAAGGCCCCGCACGATGCATCGCTTGCATGGTATTCGACCGGTATCGATCTCTACCGGAATCACCGCAACGAAGAGGCTATTGGTGCATTTCACCGGGTACTGGCAATAGACCCTTCCAGTTCACGCAGCTGGTATTATATCGGACGCGCTGCGGCGGATCTCGGGAGGTACCAGGAAGCACTCGAAGCCTACGGTCATGCACTCCGTTTTGATCCTGCAAATAAACAGTGCTGGAACAACAAAGGACTTATTCACCGGCGACTGGGACAACCCGAAGCCGCACTCACATCGTTTCATAAGGCACTTGAGCTCGATAAAAATTATTTCCATGGCTGGTACAATCTCGGGCTTGTACTGCTCGACCAGAAACGGTATGCGGAGGCTGCAGGGGCTTTCGATACGGCACTGGCCTTAAAACCCGGTGATCTCCGTTCCCTCAACCGGAAGCATTACGCTGTACTCAAAGCCGGGGTTTCCTGATTTTTTTGTTCTGTAGAAACGTGCATGAACGGGAGTTCACACCAGAAGCATGAAAATCGTTTTGTGATGTTCCCCCGCCTCAGGGCCTCTTTTTAGGCACGGCGGGACAAAGAGGTTTCAACCGCTTATTCATTAAAACCGCCGCGGGGGCGTCCCTTCAAGGGCGGCGGCGTTCATCGCAGTTGTAAAAAGGATACATCTCCATTTTTCCGAATAATATGATTTTCATAGGAAAACCTTTTTTTTTACATAATATATTGCCCCCCTTTTGCGCCACCAGTCCCCCGCTGGGGGACGGGCGCAGCGCGATAGCCCGAGTCCGGTTACAGGTAATACATCGTCATCGCAATGGGGGGTGCCCCAGTGGCGGGGGCGAAGCCCCCGAGAGCGGTCAGTGTTTTCTAAATGATTTCTCCAGAACAGATTTTTTTATGAATTGTACCCCAAAATCCTGAATTGATGAGATTGATAAGCCCGCCCCCTCTTTTTGGCATATCCCTTTATGGTAATAAAGTCACTTTCTCATAGAGAGTTGTCCAGTATGCAGTACGAGTCCGATTCCTGGAGCCTCCCGGGCTTTGACGGGGGCATACCCATATGATATCACTGCGCCTGTACCGGATCTACGATATCGGCAGAGAGATCGACATCGACTGGCTCGAGCGTGCGCTCGCTCAAAATTATTTCACGGCACGGACCAGTTTTGTCCGGGTCAAACCAAAGTCCATCATGATGGAAGACCCGCCCCTTATGATCCAGATGCACCCGATCCGGGTGGAGCGTGAGGGCAGGTCATTTGAGTTTTCGGTGGTTGCGCGGGTGTTTGATATCGGCGCGATCAGTTTCTGTTTTGTGCATGATGACCGGGATGCTGATTATAACGAACTGGAGAATCTCGCGTTCCTGTTTGCAGGACAGGAGGGGCTATCTGAGTATTATGTCCAGTATCTCAAGACCCTTGGTGAGATCATTAAACCGCATATCAAGAATTTTGCGATTGATCCCGAGTTTTTTGAAGATTACACGATCTACGTGACCGACCGCCGGGACGATTCGATCGACCCAATACCGCTCCTGACCGGGGAAACAGCAAAGATCTCCCCGCAGATGCGTCAGGAGGTTGTAAAAAACTCGCTGAGCTATACCATTGATGATCTTGTCATGCTCTCGTGGGACTCTGCACTTATCTGCAATCCTGAAACCCCGACAGACATCATTGACCTGATCGAGTTTGCTAATGTGCAGGTGCTTGAACTCCGGTATTATGATCGTGAGCTCACCCGCGGGATGGAGAAGATGTACGATGATATTGAACATGCCGACCGGCTTTCACAGTTCCGCCGGAGCCGCAAGTATCACGCGATCATGGCCGCCCAGATGGAGATGTATGCAGAGATCTCTGAGATCATTGAAAAAGTCGATAACCTGATCAAAGTGACTGAAGATATCTATTATGCCCGGGTGTATGCTACCGCCCTCAAAGTGCTGCGCAGTGGCCAGTGGAGTGAGAGCGTGACCCGGAAGATCGATGTGATCCGGGAGAACTATTCAATGCTTTCAGATGAAGTGCGCATCCAGCACTCAAACTTCCTCGAATGGGTGATCATCATCCTGATCGCTCTTGAGTTCGTACTTGCCATCTGGCAGAGTATATCGTAAATAGTTTTTTTTTAAAATTTCTGCGTGTTTTGATAAGCACACCTGAAAAAAAGTCACCTGGTTCCTATTACAACAGGTATGCAGGTACATGAAAATGGCCCAGCCATTTTCATATTAAAAAAAGTATCAGAGATACCGGTTCTTGCGCAGCCAGTCAGCCTGGGGTGGCAGGTAACGGTAGATGATATCGCATTTTTCGTCCTGGAAACTCCAGGGGGTGACAATCAGGATGTCGCCTTCGCGTATCCATGCGCGCTTCTTGATCTTTCCCTTGATCCTGCCCATCCGGGTGACCCCATCGTAACACCGGACACGGATATGATTTGCACCCATCATGAGATCTGCGAATGCGAACTGCTCATTGGCCCATTTCTTGGGCAGGCGAACCCGGACGACCGGCGTTCCGTCCGCGTTTACTGCGTTTGGATCTATATCATCGTTATTATTCGGTCTAATTCAGACAACTCCTTTGGTATATGTATGACCTTCTAGGCCAATGAAGGTATGTATTGTATAAATGGTGGTGAGACATATCATAAAACTTACTTGTCGCTTACACTTTCTCCCCGCCCACTCTAACCCTTATTGCTCCACCCACTCACCTCTTTTTCAATCTGATGATCGGCAAAGGTGCATATCTCAAACAACTGACTGCTTCCACAATGCAGATGAAATCGGTTGAGGTGGAAAAAGAGATGGAGGGAAGTTCCCCCCCGTCAGTGTTTATCGGCAGCTGGAATTACCCTGATGTGTATGCCGGCCCGATGATTGCTCCCCAGCATGGTGATACCGCGATCATGGACATGCCCGAATCATGGATTGCCCAAAACCGCACGCAGGAAGAGATCATCGGGTACCGGCTCAATCTTGTCAGGGGGAAATCCATGGTGAATGCTGCGGATCTCAGCTCGCGGTTTGTTGAGAAACTCCAGGAGATATCCTTATCCACCACATCCATAGAAAGCGAAGTTGCATTCTCGACAATTCCAACCGGTACAACATTCTCCGAAGAGCATACCCCGTTTGGCCCGAGTGCAGGGATCGAGCGGTTTGAGATCGAGAGCGGGAGATGGGATTACCATCTCGAAAAGGTGTTCTATGACACGGACCTGAGATCTACTGAGGCAGTCACCGGCCTGCACCGGCAGGGGGTCCCGTTCTCCAGCATCCAGAAGGCATTTTCTGTCGGGACCATGGGGATGGACCGGAACCGTCACCTGGTTCCCACCCGCTGGTCGATCACCGCGTGCGATACCATGATTGGTGATCAACTCCTGACTGAAGTGAAGAAAAACCCGGTGATCGATACCTGGCGGGTTCACCAGTTCTCGAGCCTTCACAACAATTACGCGGTGATCCTGATGCCCACCGGCTGGCAGTACGAATGGTCGGAAGCGTTTCTGAAAGTGCTGGGCAACGAGGAGCTTGTCTTTTCAGATCATGAAGGGTACCGGAAGAAGACTGAATACTCCCATCTCGGGGGGTGCTATTACTCCTGCAAGATGGCCGTGCTCGAAGCCCTTGCCCGCCAACAGGAGCAGGCTGGTGCGATTATTCTCAGGGAAGCACACCGGGGTTACGTACCTATGGGCGTCTTCAATGTCCGTGAGAATGTCCGTGGTGCAATGCGGCAGCCGGCACAGGAGTTTGAAGATATCCGGTCGGCTCTCTCCCATATCTCGGAATCGTTCTCCCTGCCCATGACCCGGTTTATTGAGGAAGGTGCATTGCTGCGGGAAATAATCCGGCAGCGGCAGTGCAGGCTAAGTGATTTTGCATTGGTTGCGAACTGATATGACAAACAGCATAGTACAGAAATGCAGTTGCAGGAATTTTGCCCGGGATGCAACGAGCGGGGAGCACCCGCGGATCATCCTGCATCTCGACATGGACAGTTTCTATGCCTCTGTTGAGATGCGGGAGAACCCGGATCTGAAAGGAAAACCCGTTGTCATTGGCGCGGATCCCCGGCAAGGCACAGGTCGGGGAGTTGTCAGTACCTGTTCGTACGAGGCGCGGGCATTTGGCATACGGTCTGCAATGCCGATTTCGCAGGCTTTTGTTCTCTGTCCTCACGCCATATTTATCCCTCCTCATTTTCCCCGGTATGCCAAAGCCTCTGAAGTGGTGATGATGATCTTAAAATCCCATGCTTTTCCGTTCCAGCAGGTGAGCATCGATGAGGCGTTTCTTGATGTGAGTCTGCTGGGAAATTATTCTGCTGCACGGGATCTTGCAGCCCGGATAAAGCATGATATCCTCACACAGCTTGGGCTCACCTGCTCGATCGGTATTGCACCGACAAAAGTGGTGGCAAAGATTGCATCCGACTTCAACAAACCGGACGGCATCACGGTTGTCGAACCAGAGGACCTGTTCTCATTCCTTGCCCCTATGCCGGTACGGAAGATTCCCGGTGTAGGCAGGAAATCGGAAGCAGAGCTCTTTGAGATGGGTGTCAGGACGATCAAGGATCTTGCAGAATATGATATCCAGGTGCTGATCGCCCGGTTCGGCCGTTCTGCCATCTCCCTTCAGGCAATCCCCGCCGGTATCGATGATGACATGGTAGAAGAGCGGGACGGTGTGAAGTCGGTCTCCCGCGAGACAACCTTTCCTGAAGATACCAAAGATGAGCAGGTAATTGCGGCTACCATTGATGCGCTGGCCAGGGATGTATGCCGGAATCTTGCTGACGAATCCCTGCGATGCAGGACCATTACGATAAAAGTGCGATACACCGGTTTTGTGACCCGGACAAAAGCCCGTACGCTACTACATTGTACAGATGATTCAACTATTGTGCGTTCTACTGCACACTCCCTGCTACGGGAAATTTTTGATGGCTGTCCGATCCGTCTCCTCGGCATACGGTTGTCCTCTTTTGAGAAACGTGATGCCCGGCAGATGATACTAACGGTATAACCGCAAGGTTCACCCGGTTTTAAAAAAGGCCGTACCCACAATACTGTTTTTGGTATAGCACGACCCCTGTCGGCTGTGGGATTTACCGCTCTGGAATACCTGCCCCTTGTCCACAAGGAAGGGTGAGGAACATACAAGAAAAAGATTTTTATCTGATATTGTTATGGGACTGGAGGCTGTTTATCTGCCGTTCTAACTTACGGCAGGTTGAGGATGTGTACTTTGGGTGATGCGGTACATGGGATTTAACCCGGAATAAAATCAAACCACCTCCGTTTATGGGGATATTTTTTAATTATCTTTTATAGTATTTAAACATATTTTTTGAGGAATAACTCAGAATTTCAAATGGTTCGGCATTCGCATAAACAATAAAAGGTCTTTTATGCGAAAAAAGATCATTTCGCTCTGTAAATAAACCTGAAGCCAGGATATCGCCAGATATTAAGGTGACATGTCCATCTGTACTGTGCCCAAGAGTCCCATTTTTTTTAGAGGACTGTTTTTTTGTTCAGGTTTTTTACTTGGATTATATTCGGTGAATTTTTAATATGATCCAACCTTACACGTCAGATGATTCATTTACTGCCGATGTCCCGGAATGAAGCAGGTTACCTGCAGCAACAGGTGCCAGCATCTGTCAGTTCTGCTGTATTCCGGTTTTCCGGAACGGATCAAATGTCACTGGCACTGATAACTGCAATCGGAACGAAAAAAGAAAATGGAAGGGATCAGGGTTTTCCGCCGGGAATTGAACACGCACCGTTTGTGCAGGAAAGACCCGAACCGCAATCGCCGGTTGTTTTACATGCAGACCCGGGACCATTGCCGCCTGTTGATCCGGGTCCCGGTGAGGTAACCTGTCCCGGACTCTGCTGCGGCTGAACCTGTCCCGAACCCGGTTTCATACAATAGCCTGAATAGCAGGACAATCCTCCGAGACAGTCACTATCCCGTGAGCAGTCTTTATTGAATGCTTTTTCCACAGCCCAGTTCTCGCAGTTCTCACACGGTTTGCATGCGTGATACTTCCAGATCGTACCGGGATCGCCCTGGATCTGGGATTCTGCAGTATATACTTTACCCTGTCCGATGGCGATATACCCGACGCCGATCTGGACATCCCAGTAGTCCTGCGTGTTGTCAGAGTCATGCCAGATCACCTCATACATCTTCTGGTTACCGGAACGGGTGAGTGCTTTATTGTCAAGGTTGATGAATGATTTTTTAATTTTTGAGGCAAAAAACGCCTTTGCATCTGATTCGCTCATGGTAAGATCGGGTAATGCATTGATCATCGCAGACTGCGATTTTCCGGTAACGTTTGTGTAAAACACCGCAAGCTGGTACTGCGAGAAATCCATTGAATCCGGTACTATCTCGCCCATGTGCCCCCCCATACCTTTCGGTTTTTCTTCCCAGTACCCTACCGTGTAATAGTCGAGTCCGGGGGTGCGTGGCGGTTCCCCCACTCCAGTCCATGCAGTTTTCTGGGAATCTATAGCAGGGCCAAACGCTGTGGAGAGATCGTAGTAATAACCCGGGTAGGGATTGCCTGACGGCAGGATCTTGGTCATCCAGTTAGGCGGACGTATGGTTTCCGGGGGAGAGACGAGGATTTTATTGATCTCTGTCATCATCTTCTGTTTGAATGCCGGCGTGTCGCATGCAGTACCCGCAGCAAACCCCCCCTCTTCTGTCCTGCCAGTAGGTTTCTGGCCCACAGCACTGCCTAAGCGGCTGCACACATCAGCATGATCCTGACAATACTGTGCACAGACCTCATAATGGGCGGAACAGTAAGAATTACATTCATCAAGGGAGGCACAGTTGTTGGGCCCGATAATTCCACTCATTGCCCCTCCGGAAAGGTTTCCCCCCGCAGGTGGGACCGTGCCGGGCGGATTGACACAGCCAGCAGCAACAACGAGAATTGCCGTAAAAACCGTGAGCAGGAAATAAGGTGAGCGTATGAGTGTTCTCATAAGTGTGTGTGTAATACCCGCTCCTAAAAAAAGGGTACGTTTTTAAAAAATTCCCAATCAGGGATTGCTTATGAAAAAATTATCCACACATGCACCGGAAGACAAATCTATGATGGATGTCCATGCTGAAATGAACGTTCTATGAGCACCCCGCCAACTGTCACAAATTTTATTGAACACTTAAAGACCGCACAGATGGATCCTGCTGTGGGAATACGCATCGTGAAGGTGACGGGAGATGATCAGATGGGCCTCTATGTAGCTGAACTGGGGGCACATCATTCGGTGACTGCCCATTATCACAGGAACGGCAGCGAGATCTACCAGATTGTACATGGCGAGGGAATCATCCATACCGGTTTTCCTTCCCTTAATGATACGGTGATCTGGAACCGATCCGTGGATCTCAAAAGCGGGGATTGTTTTACGGTACAGGAGGGTCAGGTTCACCGGCTGGAAAATACCCGTTCAGAACCCATGATTGCATGCTTTGTCTGCCCGGCGGCCCATATCGGTCATGACCGGTTCATTGTCAGGGAAGCAAAGTAGTTCGATAAAATTCCTGAGGAAGTGATGTATGCAGCGATACCGGTTTAAAAAAATTGATGCGTTTGTACAGGGGCGATCAACGGGTAACCCGGCTGGATGCGTGTACCTGCCGCGGGAAGATGCCCTATCAGCCGAAGACATGCAACAAATTGCACGGGAACTTGCAGGATGCGTAAACGAGGTTGTTTTTCTCTATCCGGATGATGGGCATACCTCCCTGCGGTTTTTTTCAGCGGAACGCGAAGTTGCGTTCTGTGGTCACGGGACGATTGCTGCCATGTACGATCTCATAAAAAACGACCCGGTGCTTTCAGTCGATCCAATAACCCGCATTCACGTGGGTGGGCAGGAACTCCTCGTAAGAAACGAGATCGCAACAGCAGATTCGGTTTTTATCAGTGCGCCCCAACCTGTTGAAGAAAAACTTTCAGTATCCCAGGACGGGATTGCAGCTGCATTGCGGATCGCACCCGGTGATATTTCAGAAAATGACCGTATCGCTTGTATCAACGCCGGGCTCTCGACACTGATCGTCCCGATAGACTCGCTCGACCTGCTGCTCTCCATTCATCCGGATCAGCAGTACCTTAAGGAATTCTGCCTGGCAAACGGAATCGAGATCATTTTGGTTTTCTCAACCCATACTTCAAAGGCCGGGAACAGTTACCGCACAAGGGTATTTGCCCCTATCTTCGGGTATCTTGAAGATCCAGCAACCGGTTCGGGCAATGCGGCATTGGGGTATTACCTGCTCAAAGAGGGTACCTGGGACGGGTATATGATTTCCATTGAGCAGGGGAAGAGCAGGGAGAACCCGAATATCATCCGGCTGGTGAGTGATATGTCAAAGGTGCAGCGCAGTGTATTTTTTGGTGGCAATGCGGTGGTGCGGATTGAGGGGGAATATCTTCTTTCTCCATAAGGATTGCCAAAAACCAAACTCCCCTCACGTCCCAACCTTATCCTCGCAATACACGCCGTTACTCCTCCTTGTAAGTATATTTTTGCTCTGTAGAAACGCACATGAACGGGAGTTCACACCCGAACCATGAAAATCAACCTTTCGTTTTTTATGAGCAGAATCGGATGTTGTTCATTTTTTTATTAAGTACCTGTGTTTATCCTATTGTGATTTTCAGGGGAAATCATTTAGAAAACTCTGACGCTCTCGGGGGCTTTTTCCCCCGCCACTGGGGCACCCCCCATTGCGATGACAACGTATTACCTGTAACCTTACTCGGGCTATCCGACTGCGCCCGTCCCCCAACGGGGGACTGGTGGCGCAAGAGGGGGGCAATATATTATGTGAAAAAAAGGTTTTCTACAAAGCATATATTTTAAAGTGATATCGGGATTGACGTTTTTTTACTGTGCGAGTGCAGCCACTCTTCAACATCTGCCTGTTCAACGGTAAACGATGCAATCCCCTGTACCAGATTGGTCATCTCATTATCACCCTCTTCGAGCACGTAGCCGTTGGCGTTGAGGACCATTTCTGCAACAAGCCGAGCGGTGCGGCTGTTGCCATCGCGAAACACAGGGTAGGCGCAGAGGGAAAAAAAGGCAAGCGCTACCCGCTGGTGAACGCTTTCAATGCGGTTGGCTAAAAAGACTATCTGGTGGAGACTGGCTTCTGATAACAGACGGTCATCACCACCATCGGTTTTCATTACCTGTTCGTGGAAGGCGAGGACCTGTTCAACCGTGAGATAGTCCATGCAGTTCAACCGGTTTTACTCCTTAAAGGATTATGTGCGGTGCCATATAAATCCGGGGAACTTTTCATCATAGCCGTTTTTTGTTCCCCGGGCGAAAGAGTGATGTCATCCTGCATCCAATAATATGAAAAAATTGGTGTTCATTATGGGAATTTTTGACAAGTTAACCGGAAAGACTGCAACGCTCAACCCGAAATCAGCCCTCGTGCTCTCTGCCATCACCGTTATCGCGGCAGATGGTGTCATCGACCAGGCCGAGATGAACGATCTCGCAAAGATCTGCCGTGGCGACCAGAAATCCATTGATACCGCTATGCAGGTATTAAAGGCTAACAAGTTCCCCGGTGTGATTGACATGATCGCAAATGTCCTTGACGAGAAGCAGAAGATTGCCACGCTCGCCATTCTCTGCGATCTTGCCATGTCCGATGGTGTGCTTGCCGGCGAAGAAAAGGCAATCCTTCAGATGTACATGGACAAGTTCGGTGTCCCTGAAGCAACGATGACCCCGATCATCGAAGCAATTGCGATCAAGAACGACTTCTCGATCTTTGCTTAAAAAAACAATTGTATCCTTTTTTCTGTTACACTTTACGGATCTCGTTGTAGAGCGAGACTACCGATAAGCTCACGAGATTGAGCGTTGTCGCGGCATACCAGAGCAGACTCTCTAACGGTGAGAGTGTAGCAATCCAGCCTGACCACAACATCAGGCAGATGATCGAGAACGAAAGAAGGGTATCGAGAGCAAGAAATACCATAGGCCGTAAGAAAAATCGTCCTGCCTGGGCTAACGTGCAGCACTCAAACCTTGCCGGGAGGTGCAACAGGTCCTGGAGCGCGTATGCACTGTTCATAAAAAGGTCCGCAATTGCCCAGATGATGATCAGCCATCCGGCTGCTGCAGACACTGATCCCCCTGCCGCTCCTGCACGGAGGATGCTGATACCAAAGATCATCTTATAGATGCAGAACGGAACGCCGATCGTCAGGCTCAGAAAGAACGGGCGCAGGAAAAACCGCTGGATCGCATCCGATTCCCGTGCATACCTGCATGCAGGTGCATTACCGTTGCCAGTTTGCTCACAACCGGGTGAAATGGTTTTTGCCATGTATCAGGGAGAGTATGGTGTGGCACGGATATATCAGCTGCGGACACGGTGCCTTTTTTTAAGGCCCGGGCAATCATTACGGTACCAGGAGCCGGTGATATGGGGTTTGAGTGCCACCAGTGCGGGGAGTGCTGTTCCCATCTGGGGCTTGTTCACAGCATACGCAAAGATATGGGGAATTTTCACTTTATTGTGTTCAACCAGTATACTTCGGATGAAACCGAAGTAACCATCGATGCCGATAAGCACGAACTTTTCCTGGACAAGAGCATCTTTGCAAAACTTCCCGAGGCATGCCCGTTTTTCCGGCATATGCCCGGCAGCGAGAAGGCATACTGCACGGTCCACTTAACACGGCCGGATATCTGCCAGGACTTCTCCTGCTGGCGGCTGTTGATTCTCAATCATACCGGGCGGCGGGTTGGGCGTGTCATGTTCCGGCGCTCGCTTGTCACCGATGATGCCCTTTTAAACCGGATCTGGGAGGAATGCATCGATCCGTTGCAGGATGATGATGATGTAGTCTGGGATAAGGAAGTTGTCCGTATTCTCACGCGGGCGGGTTATATTGTAAGGCAATAATTGTGGCATTCAGCAGTATCAAATCTCAAAAACAACTCTTGCATGTTCTTCGAGACGCCAAAAAAGTAAACCCCTCATCATTGAGGGATGCAAATGAATTATCGTTAAAAGCAATTTACTTATGAGACTTCTTCTCCTGATGGGGTCGCGGCGATGCCTCAACGGGTCGCCGCTGGGCAGGGAGGTAATTGTCCCCTACTTTAAACCAATTGAACCGCCGCGGGGGCGCCCCGTCGGGGGCGGCGGCATTCATTGTATTTGGGGGTATGGGGGCATCAGTCCCCATCTCTTTGATTACTCCGAATCCTGATTTACCCACTAAAAACAGTGAGAAGCATGGCAATAATTACTGCCATGATTTCAGCAAAAGGCAGCACCCGCTCACAACGGGATAAAGTATCAACAGGGTCTGATTACCGAAGAAAAGGACTCACAACGAAAAAACA
>Ga0074195_1000699_pt1 | contig 59525 bp, 70 predicted proteins | sample EPASupsiteHSE623_FD_64525 | JGI IMG/M metagenome (GOLD analysis project Ga0074195, IMG submission 64525) | Bioremediated contaminated groundwater from EPA Superfund site, New Mexico - Sample HSE6-23 | ecosystem: Environmental > Aquatic > Deep subsurface > Groundwater > Contaminated ...
CGGCAATTTACCGATGAAAAATTTCGACCGCGCCTTCAAACAAGCGATTGATTATCCCTTTTCCAGTCTGGGGGAATCGATCGGTTATCGAAATTTTGAAATCATCAACAGAAAAAATACGAATACAAAATACAGCCTGCCCAATAATGAAAAAAATTATCACAAACTGGCTAAAGATATTTTAGACGGCGGCGGCATTGGCAAGTTTTTACCCAAAATCAAATTGGAAAATTAGAAACCCGGGTCTGTGGAAGTCTGACTTCCACAGACCCGAAACGGTATTTGGCGGCGATCTCAGATATTCAAAACTTGGACAAAAACAAAACTCCCCGATCAAGGGGAGATTTGCGAATCTTTAAAATTCTTTTGAAATTACCTTCTAATTTAGCGAGTAATAGCAATATAATCTATTTTACCATCCAAAAGGTCAGTTTTAGGCGCAAAAACAGTCACGCGACCATTAACATCCTTAACGACATAGTAACCAGTATCATAATCGGTATCGTTTACCCACTTATACCCATTTGTCGCATCTGCACTTGGATCAAATGGCAACGCTGAAATATATGTCGGGGTCAAACAAGGGGCTAAATTATCATCCGTGGCAACAACATCCGAAATTTTCTCTGCTCCAAATGTATTCCAATTAGCATTCGTAATAGGATTCGGCACTAAATTACCTGCTAAAGTTGATAACGGAATATCATCAGCACAGTTCAAAACTCCTTTATTATCGGCCATTCTTTGCCCAATTGCGTTCAGGATAGCACTAACATTGCTCGTGCGTTGAGTATTGCGACCTTGGGCGAATTGTCTAGCTGGATTAATGGCAATTATAACGATGGCGGCCAAGAGCGCGATCATGCCGATCACGACCAAGATTTCAATGAGGGTAAAGCCCGTTTGCTTGCGATTCAAAACTTTTTTAATGTTTGTGTTCATTTTTTTAATTTTATTAATTTAATTTTTGGAGATTCTCTATCGGCCTTTGGTTATAATTATCGTTAATTTTTCTTAACATAAATTCCCGTTTTTGTCTATGTCTCCGTCCAGGAATTTATGTCGATGTTTGTCGGCGAAGGGGGCGGCGGAGACGATGTCGGCGCGGGCGGTTTGTCATAAAGAATGATATTGCAATGCGCGGTTTGGCCGCTGGCCACCGAATTGCCGGTCGCCGAACAACCGACATATTGCGGAGACGAATATTTCGCCAGCGGACCGCCATCCACCGTGATGTCGAAGTTCGTGTCCGGATTAACAACCACTTCAGATCCATTCCCATCAAACGCGTTAGGCGTTGCCGCCGAACCGGTAATCGTAATATGGAAAGCCCCAGCACTATCGGTCTGGCTATAATTGTGGATCATGTTGATGCCGACAACCATTTTCGATTGCGCCGCGGCCGCCGCGGCCGGACAAACCTTTTTGCCGATATCCTCAAATATCCCTGCCATATCCGCCGAAGTCGGCGAAATATAGAAATTATCGCCATCATTATTCTCATCGGCTGCATTTGTTTTATCATTGGCTGATCCGGTCAAGTGGGGAAAAGCAGGAATCGCGTTTCCCCCTCCGCTCGTTACGCTCGTGCCGGATTGTTTATAAGTAAAAGATGTCGCCGTCGGAATCGAAGAGACCGTGAACGACCCGTTAAAACTGGAATTTGCAACTCCCGCGATTGTTATTGGCTCGCCAACATAAAAATTATGCGCAATGCCAGTGGTAACCGTTACCGTGCCGCTGCTGCCGCTGCGTTTTATCCCATTGGCAGGAATTGTAACTTGCAAAGGTTCAAAATCGCCACTGGCGAGCAAACCCAGAAGATTTTTAGCATCCGCGTTGCCATCCGTACTGTAGCGGATTGTGAATATTTTAGTATTTTTGCTCTTCGCCAAATCAGCAGCTTCAAAAGCCGCCGCGACGGGTTCAATGGCCGTCGTATAATAAATCTTTGCCTGAATAGAATCCAAATGGCAAACTGGACCGGGATTGATCTGACGCACTCTGAGCCGAAAATTAGTATTGGAAAAATCGCCAGCCAGCCAGCCATGGGAACCCCATTTGTCAGCATTTCCTCCTAAAATATAGGGCGAATTTGAAGCGGTTAAAAGCTGGTTTTTTTCATCAGACCAGTTATTGCCGCTGTCCCAGGAAATATCCACTCCCATCCGACAATGAACTTGTTTATTACCGATAATTTTTACGCCATCAACCCGGAAATACTCATTGCCATTATTCCCGTTGTTTGCGTCACGAAACCGCAATCGGAAAATCTTATTATTTAGTGAAGATGGAAAATTGAATTCAGCTTGGGTATTCCATTGCTCGTCGCTACGCAAATCATGCGTTTGTAAATTCTGCCAACCGTTAGTATCGGCACAATCACCGCTTCCGGTTTTATATTCAACAATTCCATAATCATTACTATTGGCAGCGTCAGAATCGCCTCGCCAATAATAAGATAATTTTAAATTATCAGCAATGGAAGCATCTATCTCACGGCAGATCCAACCCTTTTCAGATATCTTCGCGAAGCGCCCACCGTCAGGGCTCGTTGAATCATTCCCATTAGTCTGACCCGATCTAGCAATAGTGCCGATACCTTGTTCATCCCAATTCGGAACATTACTCGCGTCGCCACCAGTTCCAAACGAATCAGATATTATCGTTTGCAACGAAGACACAGCTTCGGAGAAAGCGTCCGCTTTCACTTCAATTCCATTAACCGCCGCGCCAGAAGGAACGCTGAGGTTGAAATTATAAAATTGATGACGATGCCCGTTGTTATCGCTCGCGTCACCGATTCCATAAGCGCCTTCGGGATGCGTCCATGCATCGCCCAACCCATTGATCGCGTTGGCATCCGAAAATTTAAAACCTGTGTCGCTTGCCGTTGTTCCAGAAGGCCGGTTTACTTCTCCGTCGGAAAGCAGAATCAAAACATGCTCAAAAGGCGCGCCGCCAGAATGGAAACTGCCATTAGTATCAAATTCCATTTGCGAAACACCGATTGCCGAATGCAAATTGGTATACCCTTGACTAAAACTAGGCGCCAGCCAATTATTTACCGCGGTATATAGATTGGCATAATCATCCGTTAAATTACTGACTATTCCCGCCGAAGCAATGCTATCGTTATTTTTATTAAAAACGCCAATTCCAACTTTAGGTTTAACGGTGCTGTAAAGATCAAGCAATCCTTTAGCCGCGGCCCTTTCATCGGCTAGCTCGCCATCGCCCATGCTCCCCGTCCTGTCCAGCATCATCACCGTATCGGCGCAGGATAGCGTGGGATGGGAAAAATTCACTACGCAAGTATAATAGCTTCCGGCTTTCAATCCAACGCTGGGAGCGTCGGGTTTTGTCGTGCCCCCGGCATCGCACGAACCGGTCCAATCCGATTGTTGGTATTGCAAAGGATCGGGATTAGACACTGAAACGGTATGCGGCGCAGCCTGGTCCGGAGTGACTTTAATGGGCTGGTTAATGGTCACTGCCTGGCCATTGATATCGGACAAGCCGTCGATCTTCACCGGGAAATCCGCCACGTTCGCTCCGGTCGGAACATTGACGAGCAATGTCAGATAGGCATGGGTTTGTTTGACGGTATACGCGATATCGCAGGAATATGCCTTGCCCGCGACAAGCGATGATAAATTTGTTGATCCGCCTCCCGCTGTGCCATGACAATCGTTGGCCCAACCGGCAATAGCTTCGTAATCCGCGCCGGAATAGCCAACGCTCACATTATAAGAAAGGCTGGGAGTTACCGTAATATCCGCCCCCGAAACCACGGGCTGACCGTTAAATACCGCCTGCCCATTGATATTCAACGGAAAATCCGCCGGGTTGGCTCCGGGCGGCAAATTCACCCGCAATGTCAGCGTGGTGGGAATGATATATTTAGTATTGGGATTCTGCACTTTGGTATTCACCGATACGTTGCTGAAAGCGCTGGCTCCGGCACACTTCGCCGGATCTGCCGGATCAGGCGGATAGCAAGCGCGTGTCGTAATCGTGGCCACTAGCGAGTCGTGATTTTTGCGGTCAGCGAGCGCGACCGGATTATGAGTGGCTGAATCGACGGTTGTTATCGTGTCAATCGCGCAGGACTGGGAATCTATCGTTATCCTCTCCGCACCGGCATAGCTGTCATAGTCTTGGGCCAATTTCAGCAGAGAAGCATTCTGACAAGCTTCGGCCAGGCTCAATGAAATCCTTTTGTATTCGCTGTTCAAAGAATTCGAACGCAAAAAATATCCCGATAAACTGGCGGCAAACGTCAAACCGACCAGAATCAGCCCGGTGATAACAGCGGAAATTAAAGCGATGAAACCTTTTTGCTTTTGCCGGTTCATGTTTGTTTATTATTTGCGCAAATAAACGGTCGTTGAAAAAGTTTGGGAGAACACTTTGCCGTCGGCGGTATTTGCTCTAAGGGTAAAATCAGCCTGCACGCTCTCTTGGTTTAACTTGCCCGACATATCGTTGAAATGGATAAATGACATCTGGCTTATTTTCACGTCGGAATTATTCAGAACGCTCGCATCTGTTCCCTCCAGCAACAGCATGTCGCAAGGCACAATCGCGCAATCAAGACCGGAAGGCTTTACGGTCGAATATGAATTATCAAATTTCCGAACGGTCAACGTCTGGTTGGGCACAGCATCGACAGGAGAAATAACCTCCTTGGCATTCTTAATCGTCCAGTTGATTTTGGCAACCAAGAAATCGCCCTCCGCTTGCGCCATGGCTTTTGTCTGATTGCGGGCGCTGGATTCCAAAACTGAATAGGCGCAAACAATAACGCCCGAAAATAATATTCCGAAAAGCGCCAAATATACCAAAGTTTCTATTAATGTGAAACCGCGATCTTTTTTCATTCTGTTTTTCCGGTAATAAAGGAAATTTGTCCCTTGCCGGCGCTGGCGTTTGAACTGACAAAAATATAATTGCCCTCGCAATCCAAACGCGCCTTGTTATCCGTTGACGGCACGCTGACCGGGACCGCATCGTAACGCGCCATATTCGCCCCGCATTTGTCATCGGTCCTCAAGATCTGAAACTGGCCGTCAGTCGTTATTAAAAAAGTCAGATAATCGCGCGCCAAAAGGTCATTGACCGATACGCCGATAGCTCTGTGACTCCCGTTACAGGGCGGCGAGGACGGATAATATTCCGCAACCGCGGCGCCCAAGTCAAGATTGCGGGCATCAAGCGCGTAAAATTCATTTGAACTGACAGTCCGGCCGAAATATACGGTATCGCCAACAACATACAAACTTTTGCCATTCAAGCCTCCGGCGGCGGCAAACGAGCCAACCGGCGCCATAGCAAGAGACCATTTGTCCGGAGCAATATCATAAACCCGCAGGTCTTCGGCATTCGGACTGGCGACAAAAGCATAATGATCTTTCACGAAAACCGCGTTCACCCAGTTGCCAATACTGGCCGCGGCCACCAAAGAAGAAGCGGAAAGGTTTGCGACATCATGGACATCAATGACATTAAACTCCGGACCGCTCCCGGTTTTGGTCAAACCGATATAGACATAACCATCCCGGTAAAAAATGCTGTTTCCCAGAGCCTCCCCGCCGGCGCCAGTAACACCCGGGACAGGATAGATATAATTTCCACCGGCCAATTTTTTCACAGTGAACGGATTGGCGCTCAAATCAATGACCTGCAATTGACCGCTGGCCGGTCCGGCCTCGGTGGCAACATAGGCGTATTTTCCGTCCGTAACAACCGCCTTGAAACCCGCGCTCGTCCCCGGATTGCTGCTCAATCCGCCGATCAGCGGATTGGGATCATTGGCAATCAACTTGGCAATGTCGAAAACATAAAACTCTTTAATATAAGTTACCGTAATCTGGATACTGTCGATATTGGCAATCCGATCCGAACCAACGGAACCGATTGCCGATATCGCAACGCCAAAATTGGAACTGTTTATATCTGCAGCCTGCAAATTTGTTTCATCCCACAGATCAGTATCACTGCCATAGTTTGTCACGGCAGCAGAACTCGGCCAAACACTGCCGGCGTTTTTATTCTTTGATCCCAGCGATCCATCAGGTTTGATGAGCCGCACCTCATTATCCGCCACTGTCCCAGTCGAACCGCCGCTCCAATGCTTTTGTATTACCGCTTTAACGCCCAAAATCGTCGCGCCTGCAGGAATATTGAATCCGAAATTGGTCGCTCTGATTGGCGCTCCACCCAAAGATGCGATCGCTGGAAATGGAGTGGACGATGGGTTGCGCGAAACAGTTTCACTGCTGTTGCTGAGTGTTACATACAGCTTTCCCTGATAAGCATCAACATCGCTGATGACATATTGGCTGGCCGGATCAGTATCATGCACCAAATCAGCAAACGTCTTACCGGTCAATTGGGGCTTTGTCCAATCGTTATGGATTATGTTGCCGCCCGCATCAGTTTCAGACAAAACCGAGCCGCAAGTATCGCCGCCAACGGCATTGTTAAAATTGGTAACCAGCGTGGACAGCTCCACTTTTTGCGTCCGGTTATTTTCAGCAAACCAAGAAATTTTCGCGGTAACGAGTTTCGTGAAAAAATCCGGACGCGTTGCCACATCAACCATATAACAATATTTCGTTCCGTCATATATAAATTGCGAGTTGCCAACCGGATTTGAAGGACAGTGGGAGTCGACCGCCGCCTGATTCAACGGATTAACCAGATTAAAGTCCTTACGGCTGTCAGCCTGGGCTTTCTCTAACAATTTTTGCGCCGTACCTAAAGCCTCGGAACTGGTCTGGCTATCAACAATCATTGACTGGTTGCCGAATGAAACCGTGATTACCGCGGTCAGCGTCAAAATCAAAATAAACATCGCCATGAGTATCTCAAGGGTTGAAAATCCAAGTTGACATATTTTTTGGCGATATTTTGTCATTTATTAAGGTTAACCATTAGACATTAACGATTTGATTGAATGTCCCACTTTAATTTGTCCAATCGATCCTGCCTTCGGAATTAATTTCAATTACCGAATTATGGCTGTTTCCATCAGTGATTGTCACGCTGGTGCTGGTCGCGGTTTCAGGAATTAAATTACCGCTAATACGAGCAAAAGAGATGTTCACATCCGAATCAATGTCTACATAAACTTGCGGATTGTTGAAACTAACGAATTCGTTCGCAAAAGCGCCTTCACTGAAATTATCGCCCTGGAAAATAACGAATTTGCCCCTTTTGGCAATGTCAGCTTTGTTATAAAAATGCACACCATGACTTTTGCCATCGCAACAATAATCCGGCAACGCACATTGGCTCTGATTACTTGGCGAGAATCCGAAGCACATATTGCTTACCGCCAAGCTGCGCGCCCGCTGCAAGCCGCTAACCGTTGCATCCCGATCATTCCTGAACGAATTACCGCGAAATGTTTCCATGCTCATGAACAGCCCCAGCGAACCGACGATCACCAGCAGGCCCATCACAATGATCACTTCGAGCATCGTGAAACCGCGATTTGATTTATTCTTTTTATACCCCGCCAGCTTGCTGCGAGAAACAAAAAGAACGAGGAATCCGGAGAAAACATCTTCTGGTTGCGTCGGGGTATTAACTCCGATGCAAGAACCCGATTTATTGGTGCAGGCTTTGGGTGATGCCATAAATTGGAGTGATAATTGACATTGCGATGAAACCGACCAGCACGCCCATGAAGATCATCAGGGCCGGCTCGATGCTGGTGGAAAGGTTCTTGGTGGAATTGTTCATTTCGTCCTCGTAGATTTCGGCCAAATACATCAAACTGGAACTCAAATTGCCGGTCATCTCGCCCACGTTCACCATTTGCGAAGCCAGCGGCGGAAAAAGGAATTTGTCTTTTTCCATGTTGTCCGAAATCGCTTCGCCGCGGGCCACGCCTTCGATCAGCTTTCCAAAAGCAATCTTGTAAGCCGCGTTCCCCGAAGTGTCGCCGGTGATCCGCAAAGCCTGGATGATGCCGATCTCGCTTTTCAAAAGCAAACCCAGCGTGCGGCTGAAATTGGCAACGTAATAACTTTTAAACATTGATCCGATCAGCGGAATCCGCAATACCATGCGATCAGCAGCCAATTTGACTGAAGAATTTTTCAGCGACAGCGATATCAGAACGATGGCCAAAACCAGCCCGCCCAAATAGTAGAACCAATAATGCTGCATCGCCCAACTCACAGCGATAAGCGCTTTCGTGCTCCACGGCAGCTCGGCTTTGAAGCTTGAAAAAACCGGCAGGATTTTCGGAAAGACATAGGCCGTGAGCAAAATCACTATCCCCAATGTCGCCACCACGATGAATGCCGGGTAAATCAGCGCGCTGATAATGTTGCGGCGCAACTCCTGTTTTTTCTTGAGCTCATCGGCCAGATAATTCAAATTCTGCACCAAAGTGCCGCTCATTTCGCCGATCTGAACGATACTTACCGCGAAACTTCCAAAAACGCTGCGGTAGCTTTCCATGGCCTTGGCCAGCGGCTGACCAATTTCCACGCACGCGCGCAGATGGCCGATGACCAGCTTTGCTCCCCGCGAACTCGACTGCCGCTTGAGCATGTCCAAAGCCGAAATGATCGATACGCCCGACTTGATCAGAATCGCCAGCCTCTTGGCAAATATGATCTGCTCCTGGGCCGACATGCCGGAAAAAAAGCCGGCAAATGTTTTTTTCATCTCAACCTCCTGATCATTATCAAAACTGTTCGCAATTCCGGATGTTTTTGTTTTTTGCGGCTTTAACCAGGAAAAACCCGGCTTGATTTTCAAAAACGCCCATGGTTTCTTTTTTTTGGAAAACAGTTTTTGTATTTTTATTTTTTTTGATCCCCGGTTGGAATATTTTTCCAAAAACTTGGAAATTTTGTGTTTAATGGATTTTAAAGTTTTATTCATAAAGCATTCGCAAGACCTCATCAACGGTTGTAACGCCGCTTTGGGCCTTTAAAAATCCGTCTTCGACGATTGTCGTCATGCCGCATTCAACCGCGATCCGTTTTATATCTCCCGCAGTTGATTTTTTAAGGACTGCTTCGCGCAAAGCCGCGTCGGGAACCAATACTTCATGGATGCCCACACGGCCAAGATAGCCGGTATTATTGCATTTATCGCACCCCTCGCCGAAATAAAATTCTTCCTGCTGTTCCAAAATTTTCTCCGGAACCACCCCGCTCAAACTTTTAACCTCGGCCAAGGTGATGTCGCGCGACGTTTTGCAATACGGACAAATTTTGCGCACCAAGCGCTGGCCGATAGCCACGTTCACCGTGGAAGCGATCAAGTAACTTTCAATTTTCATATCCAAAAGCCGCGGCAAAGTCGTGGCCGCGTCGTTGGTGTGCAGCGTCGAAAGCATGAGGTGGCCGGTAAGCGCCGCGTTAACGGCAATGCCCGCGGTTTCCGGATCGCGAATTTCCCCCACCATGATGATGTTCGGATCTTGGCGCAGAATGCTGCGCAACCCGCTGGCAAAAGCCAAACCGGTGCGCGGATTCACCTGGATCTGCTGAATACCGTCCATGGCGTATTCCACCGGATCTTCGATGGTGACAATGGAAACTTCTTCGGTATTTAAAGTTTTTAATAATGTATAAAGTGTTGTGGTTTTGCCGCTGCCCGTGGGACCGGTGGCCAATATCATTCCATAGGGTTTTTTTGACGCTTCCCGAATTTTTTGCGCGTTGCTTTCGGAAAATCCCAATGATTCAAGCGTGAACGCTTCCGCCTTATCGGAAAGCAAGCGCAACACCACGTTTTCGCCGTAATAAGTCGGCGCGATGGAAACCCGCACGTCCAAGGGACGAGCTTCCAAAACCATCCGGAACCGGCCGTCCTGCGGCGCTTGATGTTCGTCAGTGCGCAACCCGGCAATAATTTTTATCCGGCTGATAATTTCCTGATGCAAACGCAAAGGCAAAATATGGTGGTCCTTGAGCCACCCGTCCACGCGGTAACGCACGCGCACTCCGCCGCTTTGCGGATCGATATGGATATCGGACGCCCTCAACCCCTGGGCTTCTTCAATGATAAAAGCGACCAGCCGCACCACGGAAGCCGCCAGTCCTTTTGAAAGCTCTGTTTTTACTGGGCTTTCAGGCATAATTTACGTTTGGCACTGCCCTCCCCGGCAATGGCCACAGTAAAAAATTTTAACCTATTTTGCCTTTAAATGCAATGATATTGCCTCTCAACGCAAAAACCCCGCCAAAGCGGGGTTTTTGAGAAAATATCAACTATGCCAGATCGTTTCGTTTGATGAATCCGATCTTCCGGCTAAGTTCGGCTTCCGGCGTGAGTTTCTTTCCAAGCAAGACTCGCCGCGCCAGGAAAAACAGGGCCAGAACGGCGCCGGCGATCGCCAGGCCGATCCCGGCGAACATGTTGGCGTCAAACCCGGTGGAAACCGTGGTCGCGCCCTGTACCGCGTGGCGATAAACATAGACCGTGGCGGCAGCGTTGGCCGAGCCTCCGGCAGTAATTACCGTGGCGGTATTGGTTAAGGCCGTCTGTCCGTAGGTGAAATTATTTTCTCCGGCGACAGTGGCGGTATAGGTGATGATCCGGGTCTGGCCCGCGGCCAAATTGCCGATATTGATTCCGGTCGCCAGGCTGCCGTTAACCGCGTTGCCGTCAATCTGCAAATCGCGGATATTGGCAATGCCCGCCGGCATCGCGTCGCTGACGCTGATGCTGCTGGTCATGCCCTGGACTCCGGTAACGATAATCTTGTAGGAAACAACCTCGGCCGGATTGGCAATGGCACTGGCCTGGTAATCGGTTCCGTCCGTCAAATTGCGCACCCATTTCTGGATGTTAACCCGCCCGACAAGTTCGGGGGTTTGGCAGTTCCGCGCGCTCACGATTTCCGTATCGGTCGCGGTGCGGCCGCGGCTGTCCACGCGCACTTTTGCGGTGTAATTGCCAACATTGCGGTAATCGCAAACATCATAGGCGGTATAGGTCGTGTCGTTGCTGGTCACGGTCTTATCCCAGTTGCCGTCGTTTTCGCAATCGAAATAATAGGTATAACCGTAGTTTGAGCTGTAGCTTGAATTATAATAGTAGTCGTCGTTATAAGTGCCGTAATTGCTGACCGTCGCGGTCAGGTCAACGCCGTTCAGCGGCGCGCATTCGGACTGGGGCCGGGTAACCAAGCTCACGTTAAAATTCGCGGGATCATTCTGGCGCCGCACGCGGATCGTCATGCTGTCATAGTCCGAACCGCACTCATTGTGCGCGGTCAGCTTGCAGGTGAAAGTGCGATCGTAATTATAGCTGTCGCCAAAACCGTCATAACTGTAAGAGTAGAAATTCGGCCGCCAAGTCGGATCCTCGATGTCGTTATCCGAAAGGATGCCCCCGTCGCACGACCATGACAAGCTGTCATAGTCGCCGTCAACCGTTCCGTTCAAACGGACGGAATTGGAATCATAAACTTCCTTGTCGGGTCCGGCGCTGACTTCCAAATCATCGCTTGAACCGGTCAAAGTCACGCTGTCGTCAACCGATCCTTTCGAATTGGTGCAGGTTAGCGTGAAAGTCTTGGTTCCGGTGAAATTGCCGACTGATTCAGAGCCTGAAGTTCCTTTGCTTCCCGACCAGGCGTTGGACGCCGCGCAAGAAGTCGCGTTGGTCGAAGTCCAAGTCAAGGTCGCGCTATGATTGCACGAAACCGAACCGCTCGATCTCAAATCCACGGTCGGATTCTGAACGCAATTGCATTTGCACCAACCGTTGCCGCATTGAATTTGGCCTCCGGCATTGGCGCATTCGGCCTGCTCTCCGCTGGTCGGAGATCCCGAAAGCGTTTCCGAGCAGATATCAACATGGCCGCAATCCTGGCTGCAGGACGATTTGGTTTCGCCGCAATCGCAGCGCCCGTCGCCGCAGCGGAAACATTTTGAATCGCAATCCTGCCAAGTGCCCCACGAAGAGCAAACGCTGCTGTTAAAAAATCCGCAAGTTCTGCCCGAAGACAACGAGCACTGATGGTCGCCCGAGGTGCACTGATTGGTGCAGGTGGGGATGCAGCTGCCATTGTTGCAAGCTTCGTTTGCCGCGCAATTGGTGACCGTGCCCCATTTCAAACAGCCGCTCGGCCCTTTTTCGCATTCCCTGTAACCGTTGGCTGAACATTCTCTCTGGCCCACGACCGTGCATTCATTGGTGCATTTGACGCAAAGAAGGTCCGTGTAATCAGTCATTCTGCCGGCAAAAATATAGGGCACCGAAGTAGTGTCGCTAACGAAAGGATTAACGCATGGACCTTCATAGGCATCGACTTGGTTCATGCAGGTATCGGTATTAACGGACATGGTCATGGTCTGGCCCGGCTGAAGGGTCACCACCTGAGAGTCAAACAAAGTCTGGGTGCTCAGCCAACCGGCGGCATTGGGCCGGATATAGACGCGATAAGAACACAAACTCACCTGCTTGGCTCCGCAGGTCGTTTTGTTGGTAACATTCAGAGTGGTCGGGGTTCCGTTTCCCGCGGCATTGACCCAGCTGCCGGAAACGCAACCTGACGCCGCCTGAGCATGCGCTTGGCCGGCTAAAATTAAGGTAAAGATAAGAACCGCGCTCACCGCAAACAAAAACTTGATTATTTTACTCATATTTTGTGTTATTTTTTTACGTATTTGTTGTCTTGCGTATTATAACAAATATTATAATTTTTGTCAATATAATATCTCCTTTAAACAAAAACAAGGAGGGCCTCCCCCTTGCCTTAAATTGTCAAAGACTAAATAACAGATTTCGGCTTTATAGTCAATGCCGCGTGTCCTATCGCGCCCCGCGGCACAACTTAAGAAAAACTCGAAATTAAAAACAAAAACCGCCCGTTTCCGGGGGTTTGCCGCAGCTGCAAACTTCTCAAACAATTTAAATCAGGCGTCTATTAACCAATGCGCGGCCGGAACCGGATTTCAGATATTTTTCAAATGAAAAAGCTTTGTATTTGTCAGCAATCGCGAAATAGAATTCCAAACTGACCGGCAGTCGGTCAGTCGTTGCCGGAACATTGCCATTTTCATGCCTTTCCAATCTTTCATCCAGATTCTCGCAACAACCTACATAAAAGCCGTCTTTGCATTTTAGGCTGTAGACGTAATACATATAGAAATTCGCAACCGATTAGCGGGCTTGCCTCGCTGGAACCGAGCCGAAGGGGCGAAGCCCGCCTTCGCTCTTTTTTTACAAAAAAGAGCTTCGGCGAGGTGAAAGCGGGCCAGACGGGATTTGAACCCGTAATCTTCTCCGTGACAGGGAGACGTGATAACCAGGTTACACTACTAGCCCAGGCATTGCTCATCAGTTATGAGCTGATGAGCAATGAGAAAATACGAAAATCGAACATTAGTAAATTAACAAATAAAATTAAATTAATCAACTACGCCCGCATTCACTCATTACTCATCAACTAATTTTCTCATCAGCTACCTTGTGCCGACGGCTGGATTCGAACCAGCGACCTCGGCCTTATGAAGACCTCGCTCTACCACTGAGCTACGCCGGCATAAATAGTAATTAGTTGATGAGCAATGAGTAATTAGAAAATCAAAATACTTAATAAGTAAATGAGAAAATCCGATATCAGCGGATTGTCGAAATAAAACCATTAATCATTTTTGAAATCTCCACCGCCTCATTCAGTAATCCGTCACCGTTTGGTTCGTCGATCAATCCCATTTTTTTGCAAATCTCCAGAATAGGCACGCATTCAAACATCGATGATCGGCTGATATTGTAGAAATTTATTCTTTCCTTTGGCGATTTTCTGCCGGAACCCTCGGCAATATTCAAGGGAACTGAAATCGCCGCCCCCATCAGCTGATCGCTAATTCTGGAAAACTTCATCGGAAATCCGCTGGCTAAAGCGCAAACCTTCACAGAAAACGCCAGACTTCTTTGATATATCGTCAACTTTTCAAAGAAGAAGCTTTCCCTCATCTTATTTTCTCATTGCTCATTAACTAACTTACTAATCCACTATCATTGTCGCGGGGCCTGGAATTGCACCAGGGCCTCCAGCTTATGAGACTGGTGAGATACTACTTCTCTACCCCGCATATCAAGGCATTAAACGCCTTGCGTTACCGGTTAATTCTACACTAAATAATGCGCAAGGTCAACTTTGCGCGCGCAGTTACTTTTCCCTGAAGGCGGAAACGTCTTTCAATCCCTGCTCAAACGCAAGAATGATTTTTTTCGCCTGCGGATAATCGAGGCTGAAATTCTTGTCGTTGACGATATTTTGATAAGCGCGGTCAGCTTCTTTCATCGCTTCAATGTCAAAAAAAGAATCGGGCCGGTTGCCAAGCTTGTCGGCAAGCGTTTTCCCTTCGAATCCCGCGCGCGCCAGCACATCGTTAACCAAAAGATCGGCATCAATGACCGCCAGCTTGAATTCCACTTCATTTTTGGTCAGAAGCCTTTTCTTGATCTTGATCCAATCCTTATCGATCACCCGGGAAGTAAATGAACGATAAGTAAAAAATTCCACGAAATCAATGATCCAAACCCGTTTCAAATACACTGTCGTCGCCCAGACATAGACAATGAACGCCATGACGCCGAAATTAAAAAGTATGAAGAATATTTTGGCCGCCAGCAACGAACCGGTTTCCGGCGGAAATATTATTTTTTCAATTGCGCTAATATCCATGAACGTTTGAAGCGCGCGAACGCGTTTCTTTTGTTTAGCGGGCAATATCTTTTGCCGCGGCAAAAAAGTTTACTTTTGCAACCTCTTGCCGATTTCAAATATCGTCGCCTCGTCGAAATGTTTTCCAATCACCTGCAAACCCACGGGCAACCCCCCGGCGTTTCCGCACGGCACGGCCAGCGACGGCACGCCGGCCAGATTTATCGATATGGTAAAAATATCGGAAAGATACATTTGCAAAGGATCGTCCATTTTTTCGCCGATCTTGAAAGGCAGGGTCGGCGAAACCGGCGCCACAATCGCGTCAACCTTCTCAAAAGCCTTGTCAAAATCCTGCTTGATCAGGGTTCTCACTTTCTGCGCCCGCACGTAATAGGCGTCGTAATAGCCGGCGGATAGCACGTATGTTCCCAACATTATTCTCCGGCGCGCCTCGGGACCGAATCCCCGCCCGCGGCTGTCCGAATAAATCCCGGCAAGGTCCTTGGCTTCGCGCGAAGAAAAACCAAAACGCATCCCGTCGAATTTTGCCAGGTTGGCGCTCGCTTCCGACGTGGCAACTATGTAATAACAGGCCAGAGCGTATTCGGTATGCGGCAAACTGATCGGAACAATTTCATTGCCCTGCTTTTCATATTCATCGATTGCTTCGCGAATTGTTTTTTCCACCTGTTGATCCATTCCCTTAATGAAGTACTCGTCCGGTATGCCAACGCGAAACTTCGGCTTGGCCGGACGCTCATGCAAAAAATCAACCGACGTGCCGTCCAAAGGATCGGCGCCGCGAATCGCTTCAAAAATTGTTTGCGCGTCATCAACGTTTTTCGCCAGCGGTCCAATCTGGTCCAGAGACGAAGCATAGGCCGTGCAACCATAGCGCGAAACCGCCCCGTAGGTCGGCTTTAAACCGACGATTCCGCAAAAACAGGCTGGCTGGCGGATGGAACCGCCCGTGTCTGAGCCCAGCGCCGCGCAGCACTGGTTGGCGGCAACCGCGGCGGCTGACCCGCCCGAACTGCCTCCGGGCACCCGTTCAATGTCACGGGGGTTGCGCGTGACCCCGTAGGCCGAAGTTTCCGTGGAGCTGCCCATGGCAAATTCATCCATGTTTGTTTTCCCCAAAATCACGGCGCCGCGCCCTTTCAACTTTTTGATAACCGTCGCGTCGTAGGGAGCGACGTAATTATCGAGTATTTTCGATGCCGAAGTGCATTTCAGGCCATCGACCATTATATTGTCTTTTATCGCCATCGGAATCCCGGCCAGCGCGGAAATTTCTTCTCCTTTTTTTATTTTTTCGTCAACCTCCCGGGCTTTCTTGATTGCAGCTTCGCGCGCCAAACTCAAAAACGCGAAAATACCCTTGTTTTCTTTTTCGATTTTGTCCAGATACGCGCCGGCCAGATCCGCCGCGGAATATTTTTTGCCCAGCAAGCCTTCATGAGCTTCCTTGATCGTCAAATCAGTTAATTCCATAGATTAAAATATTGATTTTACTTTGAGATACCCGTCCTTGGTTTCCGGCATTTGGCTTTTGAGCTTGTCCAGCTCTTCGGCCGTCCTTTCGGTTTTCGCATCGGGCCGGAGAACATTGGAAACGTCGATCGAATGGGTGAACGGCTTGACTCCTTCCACGTCCGCTTCTTTCAACTTGTCGATATAACCCAAAATCGCCGAAAGATCTTTTTGGTATTTGGCGATTTCCTCTCCGCTCAACCCCAGGCGCGCGAGCTTGGCAATATGTTCGGTTTCTTCCTTGGAAAGCATAATTTTATATTTAGATCAATTTAATAATACTCTAAATCAGTCCCCTTGTTAATCTTGACAAAGATATAAATAAATTATAAAAAAAATTGGTGGCACCATGAAGTGGATCTGTGCCCGGTGTGAACAGGATGGTCCATTAAAAATCAGCGGCGAAACGATAAATTTTCTGGATCTTCGCCGCGGAATTTCTCTGGTCCATCGCAGAATATCCGGCTATTGCCGCAACGAAAAAATTATTTTCGACACAGAGGGAGGTTAGATGACAACTTGGAGAGTCAACCAAAATCCTTCCCAAGCAGCGGAAGGGGCAGAGGAAACGAATAATATCAGAAAAGCAGATATTAATTGTCCGGACGCGCCCATATCGATAAGGTGCGGGGAAAGCAGTTGATATCTGCAATTTTTTATTTTAACAACGCCCGCGGATTTCCGCGGACGTCTTGGTTTTACTATCTTAATTTTCTCATTACTCATTAACTCACCGCTCATTAACTATTTGGGCGGTTCCAGTTCTTTGGTTTCAATCAACACTTCGCGAAGCTGGTCCAGGTTTTCCAAAACCATGCCCGCGCCGCGGACAACGCTGGTTTTCGGATCTTCCACCGTCTTCACCGGCATCCGCGTTTCCTTGGCAATCAATTCGTCCAAGCCGCGCAGCTGGCTTCCGCCGCCGCAAAGGTATATCCCGTTATGCATGATATCGGCAATCAGTTCCGGCGGCGTCTCTTCAATCGCCAGCTTGATCTCGTTGACGATCTGGCGCACCGACTTATCGATCGCGCGCCGGATTTCATCCTCGGAAATAACGATTTCTTCGGGCAGCCCCGTCACCAGGTTGCGGCCGCGCATTTTAAAATCGCGCTTGGCCGGTTTTTCTTTTTTATTGCTCCCGGCTCCACCCTTGGCAACGCTGCCCGCGTCCGGCAAATAAGCCAGCCCGATGCCGATTTTTATATTCTCGGCCATTCTTTCGCCGATCAGCAGCTTGTATTCTTCCTGCACGAATTGCATGATGTCTTCGCAAAGCTTGTCGCCGGCGATCCGCAAACTCTTGCCCAAAACAATCCCGCCCAGCGAAATGACCGCGATCTCGGTGGTGCCGCCGCCCAAGTCGACGACAAAACTTCCCTGCGCTTCCTGCACCGGCAAGCGAATCCCGATCGCCGACGCCATCGGCTCCTCGATCAGAAACACTTCGCGCGCGCCCGCGGACCTGCCCGCGTCAATCACGGCTTTTTTCTCAACTTCGGTCACTCCCACCGGCACGCCCACGATCACCCGCGGCCTCATATTAAACAGCAAGCGCCGTTTGCGGGCTTTTTCAATAAAGTAACGGAACATCTGCTCGGTAACCTCAAAATCGGAAATAACGCCGTGCCGCATCGGCCTGACCGCGGTAATATGCGAAGGCGTGCGTCCCACCATTTTCTTCGCTTCCTCGCCCACTGCCAATATCTGGCCCGTCTTCTGATTAACCGCCACCACCGAAGGTTCGAACATGACAATCCCCCGCCCTTGCACGTAAACGACCGAATTGGCCGTTCCCAGGTCAATGGCCATATCTTCAGAAAAAAGCTTCGTGAATTTTTTCCAAAAAGTCATACTGAAAAGTTTATTATCCCCCGGCCATCTTTCCGGCCCGGTCACCGTATATTACTTCCATTTGCCGTTTTTGTAAATCGACAAATTAAACGCGCGCTCTCTTCAGAACAGCCTCCTCACGTCCTGCACCGTGATAATAACCGCGAACAGCATCAAAGCCACGAAAAAGAACATGGTCAGCGACTGTTCGATCTTTTCCGAAACCGGTTTCCGGCGCACTGCTTCAATCAACAGAAACATCAGCCGGCCGCCGTCCAGAGCCGGGATCGGAAGCGCGTTGAAAACCGCCAAATAGACCGATATCATCGCCACGAACTGCAAATAATAGCTGATTCCCATTTCGGCCTGCTTGGTCATGAGATCCATTATGCCCACCGGCCCCACCATCTGCGCCCCCGGCGGCAACCCCTGATGGCTTGCCAGCCGCCCGATAATCTGCCCCCAGCCGTCGAAAACCCCGATGGTCATGTTCCAGGTCGCGATGAATCCGTTGCCGATCGCCTGCCACCAGACATATGTTTTTTGAGCGACCCGCATCAGCGCGATGCCCATCGGGCCTTCGCCCGCCGGCGGATTGGCCCGCGGCGTCACGAAAACTTCCACGTCGCGGCCGGCGCGCGTGATCTCCATTTTCATTTCCTGGCCCTTATGCTCGCTGGCAAAATCCTGAACCTGGGATACTTTGTCGGTTTTCAATGACTGGCCCGGATCGCTTTTCAAAGCCACGCTCTTGATCACGTCGCCCATCTGCAATCCCGCGGCCGCGGCCGGAGTGTCTTTTGAAACCGATAATATCTGGACGATCGCGTTCGCGGCCGGATCGTCGTCTTCGACCTGCTCCACCGCCCCCGACATGAAAACAAAACTATAAATGATGACCGCCACCATCCAGAAAGAAATCACTCCGGCGGCAATGATCAGCGCCCTTTGCCAGATCGGCTTGGAGCCAAAACTCCGCGGATCGTTGTTTTCGTTGCTGTCTTCTCCGGAGAGCTTAACGAAAGCCCCGGCCGGAATCAGGTTTATCGAATAGACGGTTTCGCCGATCTTCTTGCCCCAGAGCCGGGGCGGCAGAAATATGCCGAATTCCTCGACCCTGACCCCGAACCGGCGCGCAAGCAAAAAATGCCCCAGCTCGTGGAGCGTAATCAATCCGATCAAACTGAAAAAAACGAGCAGTATGGTGGAAAGCATAGATAAAATGTCAGAATTCCCAATATCCAATTTCCAATAAATTTCAAAATTAAAAAATGTCAGAATTAAAATTCTTTTTTTGACATTTTATCATTTTATCATTTATTTTGACATTGGAAATTGGAAATTTTGGAATTATTCCGCAACCTCTTTTTTCTTCCGGTCGCCGGCTTCGTCGATTTTTTTGCCGTAATCGTCAATCACCTTCTGGAGTTCATCCTTGGCCCGGAATTTGTCATCCTCGCGGATCTCGCCTTCGCGCTCCAGCTTCTGCACCTGCGACCAGGCTTCGTCGCGAGTCCGGCGGATCGCCTGGCGGGTATCTTCCTGTATCTTTGAGATAACCTTGCCCAAGCTCTGGCGGTATTCGCTCGTTAAATCCGGCATCATGATGCGCAGCACGCTTCCTTCGGGCGATGCCGACAAACCGAGCGCCGATGCCGCGATCGCCTTCTGGATCGGCTCGAAATATGACTTGTCCCAGGGCTGGACAACGATCTGCCGCGGCTCGGGCACTGAAATCATTGCCAGTTGTTTTAACGGGAATCTCTGCTCAAAACACTCGATCACCATATCTTCAATGATCGACGCGCTGGCGCGGCCGGTGTGAATCTTGGCCAATTCCCGATCAAGATATGCCATCGCCTTGTCAAACTCCGGCTGATTTTTTTTAATTACGTCTTTATAATCCATATAATTTTATTTTTTGCGTTTCGAATTTAGAAATATCCGGATAAATTTGAATTATTATCCTGACTTTTTATTAACTTCCACCTTTTTAATATACCACGTCCGCCCGTCTTGTTAATCTTGACAAAATATTATATTTATGCTTTAATTAAAGAAGTGATTACGCGATGAACCCGAATAAACCATTAGTGTTATTTTTTTTCGGATTTTGTTTTTTTGCCGCAATTGCGGCAGCATCCGAAGAAAATTGCGTATCGATCGGGAGTTATGCTCCCGAGATGGGAGAAATATCTCTTGATAATTCAGGAGTTGAAGTCTTTGAGGGTACGCTTCAATTTTGGGAAGAGGGAAAAATCCCAATAAGCGAAAATCCCAATTCAGAAATTAATATTAAAATCCCACCTGGCGGATGTTTCATTAAAGCCCCGGATGGATTTGGAAACGGGTGGTACGCCACTCTGACAGATGAAAACGGAGAAGAGATTAGCCATAGAAGATTCAATTTCAACTAATCTCTTTCTTGTAGCGAAATTGGAGGCTTACTCAAAAAATCCAATTTCGCTACAAATCTAACATAAAATTCTCGATTGCCAGTTTGGGACTGGCATTGGTTGTCTGCAAAATCACGCTCAAATCGTGGATTTTTTTTAAAATCGCGCCAATCTTTTCCGGCGATTGGCCATTTCCCCCATCCTTTAATTTGCTAAACGAAAATTGTAGCTCAGTTTTCCCAAGGTCGCAGCTTGCGACCTCGCAAGGTGCGACCTTGGCAGGCTTCAACGCTTCCAGCAAAAGATTGCGGAAATGGTATTGCCAAATTTCGATCGTCTCGGCGATATTTCCGCTTTCGACGATTTTAGCGCCGTATATGAACCGTTCGGATAAATCCGACTTGGCCGCCTGGGCGAATTCCTTGGCGCTTGCCTGCCTTTTTTTGACCAGGCTCGGATCGGCAATGAATTCCGCCAATTTTCCGGGCCGGCCGAAAGACAGCTCGACCGCTTCCCTGACAACGCTTTCATCCAATTTAGCACCGCTTCCAAGAGATAAATCTTTCGCCAAACCCTCCAGTTCCATTGACCCCACGAAATTGAATTGAATTGTCTGGCAGCGCGACCGGATCGTTTCCAGAAGCCGCTGCGAGTTTTGGGCGATGAGAACGATCAGCGCGTCGCCCGGCGGTTCTTCCAGAGTTTTTAACAGCGCGTTTTGCGCTTCGGAATTCATTAAATGCGCCTCATCGATAACCGCCGCCTTATACGATCCCAGCGCCGGTTTCAATGAAAGCTTGCGGATCAGACCGCGGATCTGGTCAACCGTGATTTCATCGGCGATCTTTTCCGTTTTGGGATCGAACAGCGGCGCCACGAATAAAAAATCGGGATGGGCGCTGCCCGCGGAAAGCGGCGTTCCAAAAATTCGCGAAAGCCATTCCAGGGCAGCGGTCTTTTTCCCGATCCGGGCCGGGCCGCTGAAAATAAAAGCGTGCCCCAAACGGCCGCTTTCCTTGGCGGCCTGCAGAAATTGAAACTGTTTTTGATGACCAATTACCAACGGATAAAACACTGACTTTTGAACATTGAACATTGACAAAATGCATTAAAATCAAAGTTCAAAGTTTAATGTTCAATGTTTATTTTTTAGTCATTATGCTCTTTTTGTAGAAATCCAGATTTTCAAGAACCGCCCCGGTGCCTTTGGCCACGCAAAGAAGCGCGTTTTCCGCCACGGTACAGGGCACGCCGATCGAATTGGTGACCATCTCGGCAAGATTGTTCAGAAGGCTCGACCCTCCCGCCAAAACCATGCCTTTGTCCATGATATCCGCGGAAAGTTCCGGCGGCGTATCGCGCAACACGGTTTTTATCGTTTGCATGATCTCCGCCAGCGAATCCTGCACCGCTTCGCTCACTTCGCTTGAATTGATTTTTATGTTTCGCGGCAAGCCGCTCACCAGATCGCGGCCGCGGATTTCCAATGTTTTCGGATCTTTTTCGGGAATGGCCGTGCCGATATTTATTTTGATGTCCTCGGTGGTCTGATCGCCAATCGCCAGATTGTGCTTGCGCTTGACGTAATCCGCGATGGCCGCGTCCATTTTATCGCCGGCCACGCGCAGCGATTGGAAATTGACGATCCCCCCGAGCGAGATCACCGCCACCTCCGTGGTACCGCCGCCGATATCGACAATCATATTCCCCGAACAGGAGTGGATGGGAATCCCCGCGCCGATCGCCGAAAGAATCGGCTCTTTGCAAAGATAGACCGATTTTGCGCCCGCATTCATTCCCGCTTCAAGAACCGCGCGGCGCTCCGTGGAAGTGATTCCCGCCGGCACGCTGATGACAAGTTCCGGCTTGAAAAAGCGGAATTTACCGGAAACTTTGTTGATAAAATATCTGATCATCGCCTGGGTAACCACAAAATCGGCGATTACGCCGTCTTTCATGGGCCGATAGACCCGGATGGTATCCGGCGTCCGGCCAATCATTTCGTTGGCTTCGCGCCCCACTGCCAAAATCTTGTTTTCGTCCAGATCGACCGCAACCACGGATGGCTCTTGCAGAACCACCCCTTTTTTCGGAACAAACACCAGCGAATTCCTTGTGCCCAGATCTATGCCAAGCTTCATAAAATCAACTATTAAACATTAAACTTTGAACATTGACCAATACGGATTACCGCGTCTATTTCGTCAAAGTTCAAAAGTCAAAGTTCAATGATCACTTTTTCGTTCTTTCACTCTAGCCTATTCCCTTTTTTTTGGCAATTTGGCGTTTGGCCGATTATAAAAAATTAACGCGGCCTTGATTTATCAGACGCCTTCAAAATTTCTGTAAATATCGATAACCACTTCGTGATCGCTGACAAATCCGGTACATGACACCCGGAACAATCAACATCGCCAGCAGCGAAAATCACAGCATACTTTGGGCAAAGATTCACGGATACCCACGGCAAACCACCTCTGCTTGTTTTATGCGATAATAAGCCTCTTTAAAAAAATAAGTTGGCAAGAAAAAAGCTTGCCCGCGAATAGATCACTGTGACCTATATTTATATTAAATAAAGTTTAATGTTCTATTCGCTCCCCTGACCGCAACGCTGCCTAGCCTCCCAAGTAACTTGATCTTTTTCCATCGACGCGACAGGTTCCTGCATCACATGCTCTTTCTGAAAATCGCCTGTTCCTTCGGCCATAACTCGACTCCTTAACATTGTTGTTCTAAGAATAAATTATTTTGCAAATAAGTCAATCATTTGCCTTGCCGGCGATAAAGGCAATCAATATGGCCGACAGCAAAACGATTCCGCCAAAAGAAAACAGACCCTGGTATCCAAGGGGCCCGACCAACAGTCCCGCGGTCAGCGAACCCAGGGCGATTCCCAGCGGCGAAAAGATCGTATCAAACGCGCCCGCTTCCTCGGGATCTTTTTCCATTTTGCGCGCCACAAAGGCCGAACGGCCCGATTGGCAGATGAATCCGCCCGCGTTTCTGAAAAAATCAACCGCAAACACCGTGGCAAAATTAAAAAAAACGGCCGGGAACGCAAACAGGGTTGCGAACAATCCCGATATCGTTGCGCCCGCGACAATGCTTTTATCGCCAACGCCTTTTTGGCGGGGCCGGATAAACAATATATAGGCAATGGAAAAAAACGCCGAGGAATAGGCCGTATACGCGATCACTGTGTCCCGGCTCCATAAAAGTTCATTTTTCAAAAAAAGGACGAAAAATGCCGCAAAAAGGCCATTGGCCCAAAGACTCACGAAAGCAACCGCCAACCGGGGCGCCATTTGCCGGTTAAACGCCCGCGCCAGCAAATTACGCCACTTTTGCGCCCAAACAGACAAGGAAATTGCGCGGCTGCTTTTCTGAATGGAAGCTTTCCAGAGCATCGAAGCGGCAGTGGCGGCGGCGGACAAAGTGATTGCCACGCTTAACGCAAATACCGCGGTAAACCCGTTGCGCCAGATCAAAAAGCCGCCGATCGCCGGCGCGAGAACATCGGCCCAGAAAGGCGCGTTATAAAACCAAGAAAATCCCCGCTCCACATTTGCCGCCGGATAGGCCATCAGCAAAATGCGCGAGGACGTAAAGAACAGCGACGCCGACACTCCCAACATGATCTGCCAAAAATAAAACAAACCGTTATTGCCATCGACAACCATCATCAAGGCATAAGCGGCATAGCCAAGAATGCCCAAAATCATCACCAAAACCGGATTGGTCCGGCGGCTCAAAAACCCGGCCAGCGGCGCGCATAACGCGATGGGAAGATAGATTAATAAATAAGACCAGCCCACCTGCATCAAGGTAAATCCTTGCGCCGCCAGAAACAGCGGGAAATACGCCGAAAAAAGTTTATAGCCGAACATCAAAAGGAAGTGCACTATCGTCACTCCCCGCACAATATCGTTATTTTTTATATTAGCTCCGTTTTCCGAATCCATAATTGATTATTGTAACACATCAAAAAAATCCAACCACCCAAGCGCGTTAAACAAAAAAAACCGCATTGAACGCGATTAAAAATACACCTATCCTATAAAAGAAAAAGAGTATGGGGGAAATAATTCAGACCCTGCGAGCCTTTTTTCGGCTCCGCAAAATCTGCCGCCCATACTCTACTTGCTCCCTCGCAAACGTTACTATCTCTGCTCTATGCCCGATTATAACAGGCAAGGCATATATAGCTATAAACATGGCGAGGATCGCAATAATTAATGCCACGGGTTCATAAACTAATGTAGAAACCGAAGAGTTCCACACTCCGCAATATATCAATCCAAGGATAATTGCGGCCAGCGCATTGCGCTGGAGTTTTAAAAACCTTCTTGTTATTCTTGACTTTACCGCTTCCCTAAGAAGCCCTCTGAATTTATCCGACACTGCTTCGTTAAGTATTTTAGTGACCATTTGTGGCCACCTCCTGCAATAGATTATATCATAAAATTAAATTCTTGTCAATAGTAGAAACAACTTAGATTGAAAATTCTCGTTAATCATATAAGATGGAAATATACATTCTCTATGTCCCGACGGTTACGAACATCTCTTTTCATATTTTTTATAGCGGTTTTCGCGATCGGAGCGCCGGCGCTCGTGCTTTACGCGCAAGGATACCGTTTGAATCTTCCGTTTGAAGCCGGGAAAAAGCTGGTGGTAATGACCGGAGGTCTTTTCGTTAAAACCAGCCCCAAGCAGGCCAATGTTTTCGTGGATAACAAACTTGAAGAGCAAACCGATTTTTTCTTCGGCTCGGCGCTGGTGGAAAACCTTCTTCCGCGCAAATACCGCGTTGAAGTCAAAAAAATCGGCTACCAGCCCTGGGTTAAAAATCTCGACATCAGCGAAAAACAAGTCACCGAGGCGAGCAACATAATCCTGTTTCCCGGCAAGCTGGAAATTTCCACGGTCGAAAAAAACGTCGAAGGCGCCTTGATTTCCCCCGACAATTCAAAAATAGCCTTGCGCCAGCCCCAGGATACCGGCTGGAATTTGAAGCTGTACGATATCGCGCAAAATATCACCGTCAAGCTTGCCGATCAAAATAATTTCTCAACAAACAAAGGAGCGGGATTTAAAAACTGGAGCTGGGCGGATGCCAAGACTTTAAACGTTTCAATTACCGGCGGACCGGCCCCGGATTGGACCATCGCCATCGATAAAAATCCGGCGCGCATCGCAAAAGCGGGCGCGGCCAATGCGACTTCAACCATTGAGCTGGCCTCGCAAAAGATAGATGGCGCCGCGTACTATTTCGGCCAAGACGGGTTCATATACAAAAAAGGGCCGGAGGGGCCGGTGAAAACAAGCATGGCGCAATTGCCGGTCAAGCCGAATGCCGATTATAATTTATTTATTTTCGACGATTATTATTTTGTAAAAATCGATTCCGATCTTTTCGCGTTAAAACCGGGAAGTTCTTCCTTTGAAAAAATATATGACAACTTGGCCGCGGAACCCAGGCTTTCGCCCGACGGCAGAAAAATCGTTTTGACGTCAGGTTCGGAAATCTGGGTTTACTTTTTGAAAGAAAACAGCAGCCAGCCCCGGGCGGCCGCGGGAGAAAAAGTGTTTATCGCGCGCTTTTCCGAAAAAGTTGCAAATTGCAACTGGTTTAATTCGGATTATCTGATATTTACCGCCGGCGACGCGGTGAAAATCGCCGAGATCGACAACCGCGACAAGATAAACATCGTCCAACTCGTAAAGATATCCGATATTGCCGCGGACGGCCAAAACGGCCAAACTCCGCTCATGTTCTGGAGCGGCGAGCAAAAAATCATATTCTTGTTTTCCGGAAACACGTTCTATAAATCAAAACCAATCCAGTAAAGCCGGACTGTCCAATCAAAAACCGCCTCGCAGTTGCGAGACGGTTTAATTTTATCTGAACAATCCCTACCGTTTCGCCCACTGCGGCGCGCGGCGGGCTTTTTTCAAACCCGGCTTCTTCCTTTCTTTCATCCGCGAATCGCGGGTCAGGTAGCCAGATTTCTTCAGCCGTTTCTTGAAATCGGCGTTAAACATCACCAGCGCGCGGGTAATTCCGTGCCGCAAAGCCTCCGCCTGGGCAATAATACCGCCCCCCATGACGCGTGCGGTAATGCGGAAACGATCGGTGCAGTTCATTTTGACGAACGGCGCCTCAACGATATTTTTGAATTCGATGCCCTTGAAATAATTCTCAAAAGGCTTTTCATTCACCAAGAAAACTTTATCGCCGCGAGTATACAAGCGCACGCGCGCGATCGCCGTCTTCCTGCGGCCAACGGCTTCATAATATTTGTCCGCCTTTCTCTTGCCTCCCGCGTCCAGAGTTTCCGACTCGTCCTCGGCGGCAAAGACCGCGTCAATGGCGGAAGCTTCCGTTTCGGAATTTTGGGCCGCGGGCGCGGCAACGGTCTCAACGGCCTCGTCCTTCTTCGCGGCGACGCGTGACTTTTTGACGGCAGCTTTCTGGGCTGCGGCCTTGGTTTCTTCGGATTCAGTTTTTTCAGTTTCCTTGGTTTTTGGCATAATAGTTCTTAATCGGTTGCTGGCTATTGACGCACAGTCAACCTCTTGATCATCAAATCGCGCAATTTGTTTGTCGGCAACATCCGGTAAACCGCGCGGCGCAAAACCTGGTCGGGTTTAGTTTCCATCAGCTTGCCCATCACCACCTCTTTTTGCCCGCCCATGTGGCCGGTGTAATAGTAATCCTTTTCCTGTTTGAGTTTGTTGCCCGTTATCAAAACGTTGCGAAAATTTTTGACCACCACGAAATCGCCCGCGTCGGCGTTCTTGGCGAAACCGGGTTTATCCTTGCCCCTCAAAAGCACCGCGGCCTGGACGGCAAGTTTTCCCAAAACGATTCCCGTGGCGTCAATTGTGTGTGTATCTCTTTTCATATAAAAACGCTAAATAATTACGATTTGGATTCTGTTTTTTTCTCTTTTTTGACCACGGCTTTCTTCGCCGGCTTCTTTTCTTTTTTGGCCGGAACCGCTTCCGCGGCCGCGGGCCGATCCAACAATTCAACCACTGCCATCGGCGCGCCGTCTTTTATGCGCTGGCCAAGATTGGAAATCCGGGTATAGCCGCCGTTGCGGTTCGCGAAGCGAGGCATAATCAACAACAACTTTTGGCAGGCGGTTTGAGGCAATATCGCCCCCAAAGCCTTTTTCGAAGCCAAGTCGTTTTTCTTGGCCTTGGTAATCAGCCTTTCCACCATTGACCCGGCTTGGCGCGCCCTGATCTTGGTTGTCGTGATTCTTTCCTGCATTATTAAATTGACCGCCAGCGAACGCATGAACGCTCTTCTTTGGTCGGTTTTCCTGCTGAATTTTTTGCCTTTGATTCTCTTGTACATATTAATAATATCAAAACCCAAATGTCAAATGTCAAAACTTAAAATTCAACAAATAGAATTAGGATTCGAACGCTTTCTTAAACATTTCAAAATGGCTCACCAGAATCTCGCTGGCACGCGCGAACGCGGTTTCCGGCGTTATCGTATTGTCAGTTTCGATCTCGAAAATCACTTTGTCAAAATCCGTCCGGTCGCCCACGCGCATGTTTTGAACCTTAAACCCGACTCTTTTCACGGGAGTGTACATCGCGTCCATCGGAATTACCCCGATCTCCAATTTTCCCTTGGCCAATCGCGCGTCCTTGGACATGTATCCCGTCCCTTTTTCAACCTTGATTTCCATTTCCAGTTTCGAGCTCCTGGCCGTCAGGTTCGCAATGTGCGCCTCGGGATTGGCCAATTCCAGCTGGCTGGGAATTTCAAGATCCGCTCCGGTAACTTCTTTTTCCCCCTTTGCCTTCAACACGCAAGTCTGCGACTCGTCTCCGGTAATTTTGAATCTCAATTGGCGCACATTGATGATGATCGTAATCACATCTTCCATGACGCCCGCGATCGTTGAAAATTCATGCGGAACGCCCTTGATATTGATCTGCGTTACCGCCGCTCCCTCCAAAGAAGAAAGCATAACCCGCCGCAACGCATTCCCCACGGTCACGCCGTAGCCGGGATAAAGCGCTTCAATCTCGATGAGCGCCAAATTCCCTTTCTTTTCAATTACTTTCGGTGTTAAAGGCAGTGGTATCATTTCTTTTCCGTAAATCCTCGAGCGCTTTACAGCCCCGCGGGGCGGTTATTGAAGCCCAGGAAATCAACGGTTATTATTTTTATTATTTATTTCGCGTAAAATTCAAACACTGAACCGATCTCGGCCGGCGGAGTCAATTCCTCCATCGTAACGTCGCCGGTCCGCTTCCCCTCCAGCTTGTCCGCATCAAGAGCGAGCCATGTCGGTGTCTTGAAAGTTTTTAAAGCCGGTTGAAGTTGAGTGAAATAGTTCTTCTTGGTCTTGTGGGGCGCCACTTTGATCACATCTCCTTTGCCCACCTGATATGACGGCAAATTCACCGCCTTTCCGTTCACCAAAAAATTCTTGTGTCCCACCAGCTGCCGCGCGGTCAAGCGCGAAGGTGCGAATCCCAGACGAAACACAACATTGTCCAATCGGTTTTCGAGCACGCTCATCAGCGCCAGCGGCAGATCCTCGGAACTGCTTTTCTTGGCGAGAATCGCTTTAACGTAATTCTTGAATTGCTGTTCGCGCAAATTATACCACGCCTTCATGCGCTGTTTTTCGCGCAATTCGCGTCCGAATTCAGACAAGGAACGGGCCCTTCTCTTTCCCCTCTTTCCGGGTGCCGTCGGACGGCGAACCATCGCGCATTTCTGGCCGTAGCAACGGCTGCCCTTGAGCAAGAGTTTGGCTCCCGCCCTCCGGCATATTTTGCATTTTATGTTTGTGTCCATTTGATTGCTTAAAAAATATATTATACCCTCCTGGTCTTTCTGGGCCGGCATCCGTTATGCGGTATCGGAGTGATGTCCTTGATGGAAACGATATCGATGCCCCGGGCCGCCAATGACCTGACCGCGGAATCCCGTCCCGAACCGATGCCTTTCACCATGACCTGCACCTTCTCGATCGCCAGTTTTTTAACTATTTCGGCCACCGCTTCGGCGACTTTTGAAGCCGCGAAGGGCGTCCCCTTTTTCGTACCCTTGAAACCGATGCTGCCCGATGACTTCCAGCACAAAATATTTCCTCCGTCGTCAGCCAATGAAATAATCGTGTTGTTGTAGGATGAAGAAATATAAACTTTCCCCTGCCGCGAACGCGACGGGATCTTTACCGTGAATTCTTTCTTCACCTTTGCCTCGACGGCATCTCTTTCTTTTAGCAATTCCTCTTTATTTTGTGTGGCAACATGCTTCTTACCCATCTTTTTGAAACTATTTTACAATTAGTTATTTAACAATATCAAGGAAATAATCTTCTTTTTGCTTAAATCCGAATATAGAAGCACGAATATTCGAAACAAATTTGAATAATTGAATTTGTTTCGGATTTCGAATTTCGAACATTCGAATTTTCCGCGTACTCGCGGGGATTATGTCGGCGAAGCTGCCGGTTTGCGGCCGGAGCCAACCGTCTTGCGAACGTTTCCGCGCACTGTCCTCGTGTTCGTCCGGGTTCTCTGCCCCCTTACCGGAAGATTGCGCGAATGCCGCATGCCTCTCCACGCGACAATATCCTTCAGGCGTTTGACATTCATCATTATGTCGCGTTTCAAATCGCCTTCCACGCGGTAATTTTTCTTGACGATCTCTTCGATCATTTTCATTTGCTCGGGCGACAGGTCTTTGGCTTTGACCGTGGGCTCGATCCGCGCTTCCTTGAGCACGACCTTAGCCGAAGATCTTCCAATCCCGTAAATGTATCCCAGAGCGATTCCTATTTGTTTGTTGTCCGGTATGTTTACCCCGATTATGCGTGGCATATTAATAAAAATGTCAAATTCCAAATATCAAATTTCAAACAAAATCCCGATTATGCACACCAAACGGAATTCCATTTGACATTTGAAATTTGGAATTGGTAATTACTGCCTAGCCTTGGCGCTGCTTATGTTTTGGATTTTTTTTGCAAATAACGTAAACCCGGCTGTCTCTTTTGACTATCTGGCAATCTTTGCAAATTTTTTTTACTGATGCTCTTACTTTCATGTGAAAATTTTAAATATTTATTACCTATCGGCCCTGCCTCGATAAACTATTCTTCCCCGCGTTTCGTCATAGGGACTCATTTCCACGGTTACCGTGTCTCCGATCAGAATTTTAATGCGAAACATCCGCAATTTTCCCGCCAAATGGCCAAGTATCTCCCGGCCGTCGGAAAGCTTGACGCGAAACTTCGCGTCCGGCAACGATTCTATGACCTGTCCCTGAAATCTCTGTGTTTTTTGGTTTTGCATTGAAACAATTTATAAGTATATCAGATGACTTGCTTAAAGTCAACCCTGCGGAATTAATCGGCATTTAAGCTGAAATTTCGCGACCAAAACGGTCAAAACCGGCCTTAATCCATTATCGTTTGCACTTCGATCCGGTCCAAATCCCGCGGAATGTTAAACCTCCAAGGCGGCGTCAGCTGTATCTGGACGTCTTTCATCCCGGGCTGGTTCATAAGGAATATCTTGGCTTCGTTTGCGCCCTTTTCCGACAGTCCCTTTTTAAAGTCGCCCTCAGACATACCGGAATATACCGTTATCTGGGCAACCAGCGCCAGGGCCGGCTTTCCGTTCGCGGGATCAATGCCGGCGTAAGATGATTTTATCGACAGGCTCTTCTCGTTGACAATGCTGTCCGCGGCAATTTGATTGGAAATCAAGTCTTTGGCCAGGTTTTCAAAATCGGATCTTTTATACGCAACCGTGCTGGCTTTGGCGCTCATCGAAACCGCGATTTTGGGAATGTTATCGCCGACTTTCGCGGTTATAACCGCGTCTCCGAGTTCGAATTTTTCGACGCTGGCATCAACGATTTCCAGTCCTTGCTGCTGGACCTTGGCTTCGAGCGTTTTCTTGATCTGTTCCTTGGCAAGGTCAGCCATCGCTTTCTTGGCATTATCCAAATCCTCCTTTTTCACTTCCGGCGAGTTGCCTTGGGTTCCCCCCTGGAATTTTTCAAAAGACTGCCCGTAAACAAACGTATATTGCGCCGTTCCCACCAGGCCCGGGACCGAAAAAACCGACGGATCGATATTATATTTAACTCCGGCACCATCGGCAACCACCTTCACCGTGGCCGACGACTTGGGATTCAAAACCACGTCTTCAGTCGTTCTGAACCACGGCGTTTCATCTTTCGCCAACGCCGGCTGGAACTTCTCCAGCGGCGCCTGAAGCCTCGTCCCCTTAACAAGCCGCTGCGGCGTCGAGTAATTATTGAATAACTTGACCGTGCCCTGGGCTTTTCCCTGGATATTTTTCTGGCCCGTTACCGGAAATTCCCCTTTGATGGTATCCTCCGCCGATACCGCAAGTCCCGGAATTGAATTTTTCACCTTGTCGATTGATTGCACGGCCGGATCGATCGCGATATTCGCTTCCTTGCGCAGATTGGAAGTTTCCGGCCAGATTTTTACCACTGCCTTGGCGAATTTCAAATCCACGCCGTACATTATCAACAGTACCGCCGCCGCGACAAATGCCAATTTAAAAGCAAGCCCCTTTAACAGCCCGCCTTTCCCCGGCATCTTGAATCCGGACCGTTTTTTTTCAGCTCCTTCCCTGCTGGCCACAAATGTCATTCTCGGTTTTGTTTCAACCGCCGGTTCCGCTTTTGATTCCGGCTCCGGATCATTCTGCGACGCTTCGCCTTGCGGCGCGCCATCGTTATATTTCAAAAAAGATTCTTCTCCGGCGCGTTCAAGCAACGGATTTTTGGGCGGAATAATATCAATAACTTTTTTTACCATAATTTGAAATTTGCAAAATTTATTTATTGAAGATTCACCTTTTTATTCCAGGATGGACCCCGGGCTTGCCCGGGAAACCGCTGGAATGAGGATTCCTTAGCGAAGCGCAAGTATTCTTGGAAGGAAACATCCTTTGGTCGCTGGCCGTGGTTTCAGGCCACGGCCGGCGAAACACTAATTAAAATATATTTTATTGTAGCAAAAAAAATGGAAAACATATATTCCGCGGCAAAACATCACTGCGCGCTTTTTATAGTTTCGACGATTTTTGAAAATTCCTTGGGATCGAGCGACGCGCCGCCCACCAGCAGCCCGTCATAACCGGCGGCCTGGAGATAGGACACGCCATTCTGGGAATTTGCCGAACCGCCGTAGAGCAAACTGATCTTTTCGTTGGTGATGTTAACGATAAATTGGCGCACCACATTCGCTTCCTCGGGACTGCATGCCTGGCCGGTGCCGATGGCCCACACTGGTTCATAGGCGATAATGACCGGTACCGCCGCCAAATCAATGTCTTTCAGCCCTTCCTTGATCTGCATTTCGACAATATCAGTGATTTTGCCGGCGATGCGTTCTTCGCGCGTTTCGCCGCAGCAGAATATCGGCATCAGTCCGGCAGCCAGCGCGGCTTTGATCTTTTTGTTAACGGTCTCGTTGGTCTCGCCGAATTTTTGGCGCCGCTCGGAATGACCGATGATCACGTAACCGCATCCCATGCCCGCCAGTTGCGCGGCGGAAACCTCGCCCGTGAACGCGCCCTTGTTTTCCCAGTGGCAATCCTGCCCGCCCAATGCCGCCGCGCCCTTAAGTAATTCCTTGGCCATACTGATATAACAAAACGGCGGGCAAACCACCGCTTTCACCTTCGCGCTTTTTGTAATCCCTTTCGCGTACCCTCCCAGAATCTTCTTCGCCTCAACGCTCGTCTCCGGATTGCACTTCCAATTGGCAACAATATATTTCATGATTTTTTGTTTTAAGACCGCACGTTATTTATATTAACATAAAATAATTTTCATTTCTTCGCCCTCGCTCCAATGTTATTTCTTAGTTTACCAAGTTCAAACAAATGCAGCAATTATAACCGACCCGCCAACCGCGAAGAAACAATCCATCGAATCAAACAAAAAAACGCCCTTCGGCGCCGCGCATTCTCCCTCCTTAAACAAAAAAATTTGAGAAAACAAAGTCAAATAATATTTTATAATATCCTTTTGAATTTTCCCAAATTATTCACATACACCAATTTCCTCCAGTGGTGTCATGAGAGTGCCTGTTTTATCCTCAATACATATTGCCGTATATATGACTCCTGTTGAAATAACAGTAACCAACCCGGTTGGAACCCACTCCCGACAATCCATTTTCTTAAAGGTTGCATGTATGATCGCAGGGACGCTTCCGTTACCCTTTCCCGCAACCCTGATTTTGGTCTCAACCAGCCCCGGCTCGAGGTCGGTTTCCAATGGCCTGATCCCGTGGCCCCAGCTAAGCCCCAATTGCTCGGCAATGGCACGCGCTAATTCAAACTGGGCTATTCCTCTAGCAGGAATATTAATCCTTCTCTTCCCCTTATCTTTCGAATGGTCTTTTGTCATTTAACACACCTTCTCGCGAAGTCCGTGTTACAAAATTACTGTCTTCACGACAGCCGGCCAAAAGCAATTTTTTGTTTCCAGGCGGCTGCCGTAAAAATTATTAAAAGAGCTTAAATCCCTCCTTTCGCGCACCAAAGTTATCCGCTAACCACCATAGTACCAAAAAACAATTTTGTCAAGATTTAAAACCGCAATAGCTCAGGCATCGGCATCTAATTCCCGGTTAATTTAAAAAACCGCTTAGGCAAGCGATTAATTGGCTAGAGTTCAACCAGGGCGTTGTTAATAAAAATTTATTTTAGGAAACGATTTTTTTGGCCAATTTTTCCAATTTCTTACTTTTTAATCCAACACCGCCATTAATTGCGATAGCGTCGCCGATGATTTTCATTTGCATATGGTCGACGCAGAAAGATTTTAGAATATTAAGGCATTTGCGAACGGGTTTTTCCAATTCCCTTCTTTGGACGGGATCTTTCGTTGCCTTGTCAATGTCGAAGCCGTCAAGAAATCTCGCTTCGCCTTTTTTAAAATTACCAACTGCGATCAGAGCGGCTTTTTTGCCTTTTAATTTTTCAGCCAGATACAAAGGCAGGCACCGATCCATAAAAGCTTTCATCAGCGCGGGAACATTGGCAAAATAGGTGGGACAGCCCAAAACAATCACGTTCGCGTTTGCCAATTTATCGCCCAATTCCCGCATATCGTCATCAACAACGCATTTGTGCGTTTGAAAACACCCGCCGCAAGCGAGGCAAGGTTTTATCCTCTTATCCTTGAGCGAAACCAACTCATAATCGCATCCGGTGGCATCCAAAACCGTCCGCAGCGCATGATTCGTGCTCCCGTCTCTGGGGCTTCCGGATATTCCGATTATTTTTTGCATCCGTTTAACAGCCATATTAAAACAATTTGAATATCAAATTTCTTGACAAATATTAATTTTATATCTATAATTATTTCATGAAACCATGGCCCTGGTTGGAAGCTGCAATTGCCGCCATACTGGAAGCGGCGGCAAAAATCAACAAAGAATCGAACCTGGCTGATATCTTAGAGCTGGCCATCCAGATGGAATGTGTCGAAATGAACATAATGACATCTGGAATGGAACTTCCCGATAATTTCAGCCATGAGACTAAAAGAATAAGGTCGCTCCAAAAGGAACTGACCTAAGGCTATCCGCGCCCTATCGTGGATAGCTCTCATTTTTATATAATTTAATTACACCGAGTGTTCTATCCAGACGTTCGGTTCCAGATAAACCGCGTGGTCCTTTTCTTTGTCCACGGTTATTTTTTCCAGAGCACCCGGAACATTGTACCGCCCGCTCTTGGGAAAATTCGTGCCCGTCCATTTCGTCCATGTTACCAGATTCGCATCGGTACGCATCGATTTATGACAAATGCCTTTAAATTTCCCGCCCAAGCTGAAATGCAAGCTAAGCCACGGATCAAGATATCTTCCATCAGGGTTTCTTTTATTAATATATTCTTCAAAGGACATATCCGGATAGTTCGATTTTTTTGTTGGACGGACTGGAATATAAAGCTTCTTCAAATTTAATCTTTGCGCCGTTTTCTTGAATTCGGAAAGACAAATTTTGCTCAAACCCAAACCGCGCATTCCCAAATTAACCATTACTGACAACCCGATCAGAGCGTTCGGCTTGATTTTTTGGTCAAATTGGTCATATCCGGTCATCAAGGCCCAGTCCCAACCTTCGTCAGGGAGCGAGACTGTCTCGTCTGGAATAAATAAAGGGATCGAATTCGCAACCGCCGCAAGCTTTCCATCATTTAAAAGAATAATTTGGCAATCGATAAAATCAGTATAAATCCTGTCCCAATGGTGGTCTATCTCAACATTATTTTGCAAAACAAAAGTTGGATAGGAAGCTCTTGAAAGTTTATTAATCTCTTTGCGAAACGGAATAATATCTTTTCCGGTAATAATTTTAATTTCTTTTTCCATTTTTTTAAGTATATCAAATGCGCAGACAAAACAAAACGCGGGGTACCCCGCGCGATATTACAACAATTGCAAAATTCCCGGCTATACTTCCTGGTTCCGCAGATACTCGGCGGCGGATTCGGGGGTGATGGTGGAAATTTCGATGCGGGCGCCCAATTCAAAACCCGCGAAAACCGCGCCCCGCGGCATGATCGTCATGTGCCAGTGGTAATAGGAATAGTCCTTGCCGTCGCTGGGCGCGGTATGCAAATAAAAATTATATGCCGGATCGCCCAGGCCTTTGCAAATCTTTTTGATCGTCACCGAAAGCGCTTCAGCCAAGTTTTTTTTCTGGCTGTCGGTGATCTTTTCAAAATAAGGCAAATGTTTCTTGGGAGTGACAATCACCTCAAACGCCAGCTTGGGAGCAAACGGACATATCGCCATGAAATCGGCGTTTTCGTAAACGATCCGCGCCTTATCTTTTTTCTCCCACGCGGTCATTTCACAATTCAAACATTTTTTATTTTTACGGAAATATTTTTTGGAATTCGCCAAACCGTTGCGCAAATCAACATCGATCAAAGGACTTGTGATTATTTGCGAATGCGGATGCGGCTGGGACGCGCCCGCCTCCACTCCGTGATTATGGAATATTGAGATATAGTTTACGAATTTTTTTCCTTTTAGAGCCAGATACCTTTCCCGATAAGCGGCGATAATCTCTTCCACCCGGGTAACCTCCATCAACCCGATATGCTTGTCGTGGTCGCGCGTGACCACCACCTCGCAAAAACCAACCGCGTCCATCAAGTGGTATACCGGACCAATGTGTTGCTTGCAAACGGTTTTTTTGTCCGTGGCGCAAAAAGCCGGGAATTTGTTGGGTATAACCGCCAAAGTCCAATCCGCAGGAAACTCCCCGGTAACTTTTTTGCCGTTCGCGCTCACCAGAAGCGCGCCGGATTGTCCGTTTATATTGCAAAAAGGACAGTCATTTTGATCGACGTGCAAAATTATTCTCTGGCGCTTGTGCGCTTCCGGACGCTTGCCGCGGCCGGGCGCGATCACCACCCAATCTTTGGAAACCTCGTCATAGCGCAATTGGGACGGGCAGCATTTGTTATTGCTTTCTGTTTGTTCCATATATTCCCTTGATGAGGTTTAAACGGATGCGCAACAAATCCTGGAACATTTTCACCATTGAGCTGAATTTAACCGTGCTCCGGGTATCATTTTTCCACAAAATGCCAATTTCCTTGATTTTCATCTTTGATCTGCGGGCAAGCACCAAAATTTCCGGATCAAAAGCGAAGCGGTCGATTTTGCAGCGCGGCATAATATCCTGAACCGCTTTGGCGGTCATGGCCTTAAAACCGCACTGTGTATCCTCAATCGCCCATGTCCCAACCATAATGTTGGTCAACAACCCCCAGCCCTCGCCCAAAAAGCGGCGGATCATCGGCTGCGGCGGATCAAGGATCGCGCCCTTGGCATCGCGCGAACCGATTACCACATCATAACCTTCCTTGAAATACGGTAATAATTTTTCCACTTCCTCTATGGGTGTGGAATTGTCCGAATCGGTGAAAAGGCGAATCTGGCCCTTGGCCGCGAGCATTCCCTGCCGCACCACATAGCCCTTGCCGTGGTTAATATGGTTGTCAATCAGCTTCAGCTTGGCCACCTTGCCGATTAGCGCTTCGGTGACGCGACCGGTGCCGTCTTTCGAGCCGTCATTGACCGCGATAATCTCGTAAGCGTAAGGCTGACGGCTCAAATAATCGCCAATCGCCGCCAAAGTTTTCGGCAAGCGCTGTTCCTCGTTGTAGGCCGGCACTATCACTGAAAGATAAATGTCTTTGTTGATTTGATTCATCGGAGACCGGAAATTCCTTTGCGTTCTCGCTCCCGGCCGGCCGTTTGCGCCGTTTTTCGGCTTGTCATTTGTTCTGTTGTTAATCCCGTTTGTTCTCATTATCATGTAATTTTTACGCTATCTTTAAATTTACCACAAAATCAGCCCCCAAACAAAAACCGAGACTGAAAACCCTTGCAGCGTCAGTCTTTAACGTAATCCGGTTCTTCGTCTTCGTTCTCCAAGGAATCGTCTTCGTTTCCGGCCCTGGTCAGAACATGAGCGCCATCGGGAAACACCGCGACCGTGTGTTCAAAATGCGCGGCGAAACTGCCGTCTTCAACGCAGTAAGTCCAGCCGTTTTTGTCCCTGACAATTTCCGGATTGCCGTTGGTAATCATCGGTTCCGGACAAAAAACCATGCCCGGCATAATGGTCGCGCCCTTATGGCGGCGGCCGTAATTGAGAACTTGCGGATCTTCGTGTAAACCGCGGCCGATTCCGTGTCCGCACAGATCCGAGATCACGTGAAATCCCTGGCTTTCAACGTAGCGCTCAATGGTATTCCCCACGTCTCCGAAAGTATTTCCCGCGCGGCCTTTTTTAATCGCATATTTCAGCGCTTTTTTGCAAACGCGCAACATGCGCCTCATCTCCGGATCGATTTGTCCCACCCCGACCGTCAGCGCGGTGTCGGTATGAAATCCGCCATAGACCATGCCGACGTCAACCGTCACCAGATCGCCGTCCTTAATGATCCTTTGGCCGGGAATCCCGTGCACGACCTCGTCGTTTATCGAAATGCAGGTCGTCGCCGGAAAACCGCCGCCGCCCTCGGCTTCGGACAGCTTGAATGATGGCTTGCCGCCGCATTCCAAGATCAATCTCTCCGCCAGCGCGTCGATATCCTTGGTCGCCGCGCCGACAACCACTTCTTTTTTCAGCCGCTGCAAAATCGAGCCCAATATCCGGCCGCCTTCCGCCATAGTTTCAATTTCTTTTTTTGTTTTCAGCAAAATCATCGCGATTAATGTCTTAAAAATATATTCCCGAACCAGGGAGTCCTCGGGAAGTTGCGGATTTTAAAACTGCCCCCGGTTTGGCAGAGGCAGTTTTCTCAAATCTAAATTTCGTAAACCTTGAAACTCGGCCCCAGCGCCGCCAGGATATCGTCAAAAACATTCTCGACGTATTGGTTCGCGTCTATTTTTTTAAGATTGAAGTTTTCCCGCCGGTAATAATCTTCCAAAGGCGCGGCGGTCCGCTCATATTCATCCAACCGGCTTTTAATCGTTTCCACATTGTCCAAGTCGCGATGAATCAACCGCGATCCGTCCAAAGGGCAGCGCTTCAAGTTCGCGTTCTCGGGAATATAAAGTATCGAATGGCGCATCAATTCGCATATGCGGCGGTTGCTGTTGCGAAAAATCGTTTGCTCCTGCGGCAAATCAAGGAAAAATATGCTGATGTTTTCCTTGCCGTAAATTTCTTCCAAAAACGGCATTTCGATTTCGGCTTCCGGCAGTGATCGCGGCGATCCAGACAATATCAGGGACTTTCCCAAGCTGTGGATCTCGGCAATCCTTTTGTTCATCAAGAAAGCCGTAAACTCCACCGAGCAAAGCGCGCCTTTCCGCCGCTTTTCAAGCTCCGCCGCGATCGGATACGGCTTGCCGTCGATTTCGATCGTTTCACCGGGTTTGGCATTCTTGAACTTTTCTTCAAGAATGCGGCTGGTATCCAAATTATAAAAATAGAATTTCGATGCCAGCAGTTCCGACTGCGTTCCCTTGCCCGCGCCCGGAGGGCCAAAAAGCAATATTACTTTTTGGATGTGGTTGCCGTTGAGATTTTTTAAAGCTGCTTTTCCGCCGTCGGCGGTCTTCGAAGAAGAAGTGTTAAAAAGTTTCATATTCGCGCATTTGTAGCTGCGCCTTTATCTGGCGCACGGTTTCCAAAATAACGCTCACCGCGATCAACAGCGAAGTGCCGCCGATCAAAAAACTGAACGCATTAATGCCGGTAAACGAACCCACGATCTGCGGAGTAATCGCAATAAGTCCCAAAAATACCGCGCCCACGAGCAAAACCCGGTTCAAAATATAATGCAGAAAATCTGCCGTCGGCGCTCCCGGACGGATTCCGGGAACAAAACCCCCCATTTTTTGCAAATTCGTTGAAATCTGTTTGGGGTCGAAAGTAACCGCGGTATAGAAATAAGTGAAAAGCACCACCAAAACAAAATAAGATATAACGTAGAACGGACTATCCGCCCGGAACAAATTGACTGTTGCTTGAGCGGCGCTGCCGACCCATCCCGGCGACGACACCAAAAAATTCGCGATCATCGAAGGGAAAAGTAGGATTGAAAGCGCAAAAATGATCGGAATAACGCCCGCCGGATTAATGTTGAGCGGCAAATAAGTTGAAACTCCGCCCACCATTTTCATTCCCCGAACCCGTTTGGCGTATGACACCGGTATGTTCCGGCGCGCCTCATTAATCAACACCACTGCCGAAATCATAAGAACCGACATCACCACGAACGCGACATAGCTGGGAATCATTGTCGGATCATAAGACGACGCGAGCTGCTGGACGTTTTTGGGAAAATCGGCGACAATACCCGCGAAGATAAGCAATGAAACGCCGTTGCCAATCCCCTTTTCAGTCATTAATTCGCCAATCCACATCAACAGCATAGATCCGGCCGTGATCGTCAACAAGGAAGCGATCATCGCCAAAACTGAAGGAAAATGAATCGCGCCCTGGCGCTGGAGCAATACCAACATCGCGTAACCCTGCAAAAGAGCCAGCGGCACCGTCGCAATCCGTGCGTATTGATTGAATTTCGTCCGGCCCGCTTCGCCCTCTTCCTTATACATTTTCTCGAGAGCGGGAAAAATCATTGTCAAAAGCTGCATAATGATTATCGCGGTAATGTATGGCCCAAGCCCGAGCATCGCCATCGACAAGCGGTCCATCGAACCGCCGGTGAACGCCCCCAAAAGCGCGAACATCTGAAACTGGTTGAAAAAATTTTTCAAGTTCACCAAATCGATTCCCGGAATGGGAATATTCGCCATAAGGCGGAACAGCGCAAAAGCGCACAACACAAAAATAATCTTGTTGCGCAGATCTTTGATTTTAAAGGTTTGGATCACGGATTGGTACCACATCTTGAAAGTTTCAAATGTCAAATTTCAAATGCCAAATTGGAACCGTTCCCGCCCTTTGACATTTGATATTTGGAATTGGACATTATTTGATTGTTCCTCCCGCTTTCTCTATTTTTTCTTTCGCCGATTTGGAAACTTCGCAATTTTCAACGATCAGGTTCTTGGTTATTTCTCCCGTGCCCAAAATTTTTATCAGCGGATATTTTCCCGAAACGCGCGCGACAATATTTTTTTCAACCAAAATGCGAGGACTAACCGTTTGTCCTTTTTCGAATTTGGCCTCAAGCGTTTTGACGTTAACCACTCCCGGCCGCGCCGAAACCGATCCGTTCTTATAACCTCTCAATTTCGGATAGCGCTTTAAAACTTCCCTTATGATCGGACGGAAATTTCTGCCGGACCGCGCCGTCTGCCCTTTGCCGCCGTGGCCCGAATAGGTGCCCCGCTTGCCGCCCCGGCCGATGCGTTTTCTTGATTTCGCCGGTTTTTCCACGGCAATTTGATGTATCTGCATGTTACTAATTACTAATTTAAAAAATTATTGCGGCTTAACTGACTCTTCCTTGGCTTTATCTTTGGCCTCGCCAACCGCCACCGGCTTTTTTGAATTTTGGCGATTCAAATATTCAAAAGCTTTTATGGTCGCGCGCGCGTTGTTGAGTTTGTTTTTGGTGGTACCCAACATCTTTGAGGAAATATCCTTCACCCCCGCCAATTGGCAAATCAGGCGCACTACGCCGCCCGCCATCAATCCCCGCCCTTTATGCTGCGGTTTTATCATCACTTGCGCCGGCCCGACTTTGGCAATGACTTCGTGGGAAATGGTTCCCTTCATCACGGGAACGACGGTCATGTTCTTTTTCGACTGAATGGTGGCTTTCTCCACCGCCTGAGCCACGTCAAGACCGGAAGCAACCCCCAACCCAACCTTGCCCGCCTTATCGCCGCTAATCACAATTGCGCGGAAACGCAGTCTGCGCCCTCCGGCGCGGGTATGCGAAACCCGGGACAAATCAAGCAGCTTGGAATCCATTCCGTCCCGGTCCTTTTCGTCACGCTTGCCGTATCCTCCCCGGCCGCGCGACGAAGATCTGCTGTCGCCGCCTCTCGACGAACCGCCCGGAAATTTCCGGTTCTGGCTGTTGCGCGAATCAAAACCCGGCCGCGCGTTTCTCGGAAACGACGGCGTTGCGACAGTTGCGGTTTTCACCGGCGTTGCAGCTGCCGGAACCGCTTCTTTTTGTGTTGTTTGTTGTGGTGCCTCCATAGAAATAATTTCGAATATCAAATTTCAAATTCCAATTGGCATTCATTAGTCATTTGTCATTTGGAATTGGACATTTTTTAGAATTCCAGCCCTCCTTTGCGCGCGCCTTCCGCCAGACTCTTCACCCGGCCGTGGTAGCGATAGCCTCCGCGATCGAATACGACTTTTTTTGTCTTCAATCCCTGGGCTTTCTTTGCGATCGCTTCGCCAACTTCAAACGCAGCCGCGCATTTTCCGGACAATTCGCCCGCGCCGGCCTTGACTTTATCTGCCGCTCCGGACTTTTTCCCTTCCGCTTTTCCGACCGAATCGCTGCAAACCGCCAGCGTCAAGCCTTTTTGGTCGTCGATCAGCTGGGCCACAATGTGCTTGTTGGACCTGAAAACGCACAAGCGCGGCGACTCCGCAACGCCGGAAACCTTCGCACGCACGCGGCGATGCCGATCGGATTTCCGCTGCAATTTAAGTTTTGTTTTATTTCGGATATTCATCTAAATTAGGATTATTTTACTTTGCGCCGGAAGTTGCCGCGGCCTTCTTGCCCACCTTCTTGCGGACAACCTCGCCAACATAGCGAATGCCTTTGCCTTTATATGGTTCCGGCGGCCTGACCCGGCGGATTTGCGCCGCAAGTTTGGCAACCAGCTCCTTGTCATAGCCGGTAATGGTAATGATATTCTTTTCCACTTTAAAAGATATCCCCTCTTCCGAGTTTATCGTGACCGGATGCGTAAAGCCCATGTTCAGAACCAGATTTTTTCCATCAACCGCCGCACGATAGCCGATTCCCTCGATTTGCAACTGTTTATTGAAATTATTGACCGTCCCTTCAACCATATTGGCCAAGTGCATTCTAACGGTTCCCCACAGCGCCCGCGCGATTTTGCTTTCATTGGTTACCGCCACCACCAACGTCCCGTCCTCCTTGGTAATCGAAACGTTAGCATCGAATTCGCGCGACAGTTGGCCCTTCGGTCCCTTTACCGAAACGCGGCCTCCTTCAATAGCCACATCAACGCCCGCCGGGATTATAATTGGTTTTTTTCCTATTCTGCTCATGAAAATTTATATTAAATAAAACCGCTACTAATTAATTTTTACCAGACTTCGCAAAGCATTTCTCCGCCAATATTTTGTTTTTTGGCTTCGTATTCAGTCATCAGCCCCTTAGAAGTCGAAACAACCCCGATACCGTGCCCCTGCTTTACCCTCTTGATATCGCTTGCCGCGACGTAAATCCTCTGTCCCGGCTTCGAAATTTTCTTATATCCCGAAATCGCGGGAATCCGATCGACATATTTCAACGATATCTCCACGCAGGGCCGGACTTTGGCGGTTTTCTTTATTTTCTTGCTTTTCTTTTCCACGCCCGACACAAAACCCCTCCTTTCAAGGATCTTGGCCACATCATACTTCAACCGCGAAAAAGGAACCGACACCGTCGGTTTCTCCACGGCTTGGGCATTGCAGATCATCGTTAACATGTTTGCGACTGTATCCATAAAATTATCTTAAAGCCTTAAACCCCATATCCATTATCCTGAATTCGATTTCTAGGATATTGGATATTGGATTTAGGATATTGCGTATTTACCAGCTGCTTTTCGTTACCCCCGGAATCAAACCCTTGTTCGCCGCCTCACGGAAGCAAATGCGGCACAGCCCGAACTTTCTCATGAACCCATGCTTTCTTCCGCAACGGAAGCATCTCCGCACGACTCTGGATTTGAATTTGGGTGCTCTTTTAGATTTAGCGATTTGCGCTTTTGTAGCCATGTAATTAGAACTTTATTTTACTTGCTTCGCGCCTTTAGTTTTGCGCGTCTTTAATCGGGAAACCAAGCAGTTTGAACAACGCCACTCCCTCTTCCCGGTTCTTGGCCGTGGTCACCACGGTTATTTCAAAACTGAAAATAAAATTTATTTTTTCAGGCGAAATTTCCGGAAAAGCAATGTGTTCTTTAATACCGAACGTCAGATTTCCGTCCTGATCGATACCTTTGACCGGAATTCCCTGGAAATCGCGAGATCTGGGCAAAGCCACCGTAACAACCCTTTCAAGAAAATCATACATCCGCTTGCGCCTCAGCGTCACCTTGGCGCCAATGTTCTGGCCTTCGCGAATCTTAAAGCTGGAAATTGAATTCTTTGCTTGGGTCACAACCGCTTTTTGACCGCATATCTGCGTCAAATCCCGGGCCACCGCTTCCTGAATCTTTTTCTGTTCATCTTTTGTCTTTCCCGAAACCATGCGCCCAAAACCGCAATTGACCACGACTTTTTCAAGCCGGGGAGCTTCCATCCCGTTGCTGAATTTGAATTGTTTCATCAATTCCGGCAACGCGTCCTTTTTAAATTTTTCCAATAAATAAGCCATAACTTGACTATTGACCATTAAACATTGAACTTTGACAAAATACGAATTTAATCCGAATTCTGTCAATGTTCAAAGTTTAAGGTTCAATGATTTCTTTCTATATTTCGGCCTGGCACTTCTTGCAAACCCGCATCGTTTTCTTTTCCTTGCCTTCCGCAGCCTGCGTCACTTTATATCCAACCCGGGCGGCTTTTCCGCATTTGGGACAAATCAGCTTGACATTCGACACGTTTATCGATTTCGGCAGGGAAACGATCTGGCCCTTTTGCCCCTGTTGGCGCGGCCGCTGGCTCTTTTTGGCGATGTTCACGCCATCAACCACGACTCGTCCGACTTTGGGAAGCGCCTTCAGCACTTTTCCCGTTTTGGCGCGGTCCTTTCCCGATATTACCAATACATTGTCGCCCTTTAGTATTTTCATATTATTACACTAATTCCTCGGCCAAAGCCGCGACTTTATCGTATCCTTTTTCTTTAAGCTCCTTAGCCACCGGCCCAAAAATCCTTCCGCCCTTGGGCTCCATGGTCTTTCCTTCCAAAACTACGCACGCATTGTCGTCAAAACGAACGTAGGTGCCGTCAGCCCGTTTGTATTCCTTCCTTTGCCGGATTATCACCACCCTCACTTTATCGTGCTTTTTGACCATCTTGCGCGGGTCGGCTTCTTTCACTGCCGCCATAACCACATCGCCAACAGCCGCATATCTTCTGCGCGTCCCGCCGGCAACGTGAAAACATTGGACAATTTTTGCCCCGGTGTTATCCGCTACCTTTAACATTGTTCGAAGTTGAATCATATTCCAAATTTCAATATCAAAAATCAAAAACGTCGCAACTTTATTTATATACTATAAATTTTCGGAAATTGCAATGCGGCGACTTTACTTTTCGGTTTTCGCCTCTTCAACCTGCGTCATGTCCGTGCCCTTGGCGATCCTTTTTACCACCACGAATCTTTTGTCCGCCGATAACGGCCGGCATTCTTCGATCACCACCGTGTCTCCCGCTTTATATTCGCCCTTTTCATCGTGCGCTTTATACTTCTTGCTCACCCGGTAACGTTTATGGTATTTCGGATGTTCTTTCAGGCGCTCAACCAAAACCACCACGGTTTTCGCCATTTTATCGGACACGACTTTTCCTGTTAATTGATGCTTCATAATTAGGATGCGATAATTTTATTTTTTGGCTTCTCTCTGGAGAGTTTTAATGCGCGCGATATCCAGTTTTGCCGTTCTGATTTCTTTCAAGTTTTTAACCTTTCCGCCCGCCAGATCAAATCTCAATTCGGCCAGCCGGGAAAGTTTTTCTTCAATAAGCTGGTTCAATTCCTGTTCGTTTTTTTGGCGCAATTCGGAAGTTTTCATCTTTATAAATTAAGACTGTTAAATAATTGATTTTGTGAACAAATTTAAGCTTGGGAAATCTTTTGGTTAAGTTTAAATGCGGCAATTATTTAACGGTCTAAAATAATTAAACTTGAAGTTCTTTTTTCACGAAACGGGTTTTTATCGGCAGCTTGTCGCCGGCTTTTTCCAATGCTTCCCGGGCCAAATCTTCTTTAACCCCGTCAAGCTCAAACATTATCCTGCCCGGTTTGACCACGAACGCGTAATGGTCAACGCCTCCTTTTCCGCCGCCCAGGGGCACTTCTTCGCCCTTGCTCGTTACCGGCTTGTCCGGAAATATCCTGATCCACAATTTGCCGCCTTTTTTAAGATATCTTAAGATCGCGCGGCGGCCCGCTTCGATCTGCCGCGAAGAAATCCATTTTTCTTCCAGCGCTTTCAGGCCGAAACTGCCGTAATTCAAATCAGCGCCCCGGTACGAAAGTCCGATGCCCCGATGGCGTCCTTTCTGCCACTTGCGATGCTTAACTTTTTTTGGCATTAATATCGACATGAAATTTATCCTTAATCCTATAATTATTTTTACAGTTTTTCCCCTTTGAAAACCCAAACCTTGATTCCGATCACTCCATACGTGCAATGCGCCTCGGTAATCGAGTAATCTATGTCCGCCCGGATAGTCTGCCGCGGCATGCGGCCCTTGCTCAGCCACGATGTGCGCGCGATTTCGACGCCGTTCAACCTTCCCGCGACCTGAACCCTCACTCCCTGCACGTCCCGCGAACCCATTGCTTTTTCAATTGACTGCTTGAGCACCTTCAAATACGGCATTCTTTTCTCGATTTGCGCCGCTATCGATTGGCCGATATAGTCCGCCGACGCCCATGGATTGGTGATTTCCCTTATTTCCACCCGCAAATCCGCATTTCCTTTTTTTGTTTTTTCGATTTTCTTGCCTTTTGAAATTATCTTTTCCAGTTTTTTCCTCAGCTCTTCAATTCCTTGACCCTGGCGGCCAATAATGAGACCGGGGCGCACGCAAGATATCACCACGCTCATCTTGCCGGGAAAGCGGTCGATTTCCACTTCGGATATCCCGATTCCGGCCAAGCGCTTCTGAAGGAATGTGCGAATCGCAAAATCTTCTTCCAGCATTTTCGGAAAACTATTTTCGTAATAGCCTCTGGAATACCATCCCGAGCTATCTTTTATTCTGAATCCTTTTGGGTGAACCTTGTGAGCCATAATGGAAAATTAATATTATGAAACTGATTTGATTTTAGCGCGGCCTTCTTTTTTCGCGCTCTTCGCAACCACCGTTTTTTCAGCAGGCTTTACTTCTTCCAAAACCATCGTGATATGGGAAGTCCGTTTTTGTATTTTGTCCGCCCGCCCGCGCGACCTGGGAAAAACTCTTTCCTGCATCGGACCGTCGTTCACCGTCAATTTCGCGATGTAAAAATTCTTGGGATCGAGCTTGTAGGTGTTTTTTACCGTCGCCAGCGCCGATTGTAAAAGTTTCAGCATCGGAAGGCTTGATTTCTTGGTGGTGAATCTCAAAATCGCTTCGGCTTCTCCAACCGGTTTTCTCCTCACCAAGTCCGCCACCAAACGCACCTTTCTGGCGGTTATTTTCAAATTTTGTAATTTAGCCGTAATTGCCATTTTAATTATCTTTAATCATTAACAAACGAAGTCCTATTTTTTGCCGGCGGGCGCTGCCGCGGAAGCCGCCCCGGCCGATGCCGCCTTAGCCTCTAGATCCTTTTGCATCTTACCGCCGTGGCGATGGAACTTGGTTGTCGGGGAAAATTCTCCCAGCTTGTGGCCCACCATTTCTTCCGACGGCTTGACGGTAATGAATTCCTTGCCGTTATGCACCGCCAAAACCGCGCCGATCATTTCCGGAACGATCACGCTCCGGCGCGACCAGGTTTTAATGACGACCGCGCCGCCTTTTTTAACCTTCTCCATCAATTTTTCGTCCACAAAAGGACCTTTTTTTAGACTTCTTGCCATAAATTTAAATTAAATATTGCGCCTCAATCTTATGAATTTTAGATGCATGAATCAAGCCCTAATCGTTTTTATTTGTGCCGGCGCTTGATTATCAGCTTATTGGTCCATTTATTGCGGTTGCGCGTTTTGACTCCCATCGCAGGCTTGCCCCACGGCGTCTTGGCGTGCCGCAAACCGATACCGGTTCTGCCTTCGCCGCCTCCATGCGGATGGTCGGGCGGATTCATCACCGATCCGCGCACTCTCGGCCGGACTCCTTTTCTTCTCATCGCCCCCGCCGTACCCAAATTTTCGAACCGGTATTCCGGATGCGAAACTTTTCCCACCGTGGCAAAACATTTGGCCGGCACCATCCTGATTTCTTTTGAAGGCATTTGCAATTGGACAAAATCCCCTTCGTTGGCCATCACTCTCGCGGCGGAACCCGCCGAGCGAACCATTTTGCCGCCTTTGCCCGCTTCAAGTTCGATATTGCAAATTTCAATTCCGATCGGAATATTTTTCAGCATCACCCGGTTGCCAATCCTGATCGCGGCGTCTTCGGCGCACATTATTTCCGCGCCCGCCTTAAGTTCGTCGGTTGCCAGAATGTATCTTCTCGAACCATCGGTATATTGCACCAAAGCCAGATAAGCGGTGCGGTTCGGATCGTATTCCAAAGCGACAACCCTGCCGGCAATTCCCAATTTTTCCTGCCCAAAATCAACCACCCGGTACATTTTTTTAACGCCGGCTCCCTGATGCCTCACGGTTATTCTCCCCGAAAAATTCCTTCCCGCCTTGCTCTTCAATGATCTGAGCAAATGCTTTTCCGGCCTTTTTTTGGATAATTGGGTTTTCATAAAAAAATTAATTCTTGAATTTGAGTTTTACTCGGCTATTTGGGCATGACTTCGATGCTCTGCCCTTTTTTTATATTGACGATCGCCTTGCGATAGCCCGGCTCGATCGCGATTCCCCGTCCGCGCCTCCGGCGCTTTCCCGGGACGTTCACCACATTCACACCCACAACATCCACCCCGTAAAAGCTTTCTATCGCGCGCGTTATACCCTTTTTGTTGGCCTCCTTTGACACCAAAAAAACATATTGGTTCGTTTCGGCCAAATTCGAAGCTTTTTCAGTCACGTGCGCGCGCAATAAAACGCTTCCCTCCGCGCCGCTCATTTTGCGGCCGGTTTTGGTTTCTTCGCTCTTGGACACAGCGGTTTTCCTTTCCTTTTTTTCCGGCACCGCCTTGTTCGCGTCGCCTTCTTTTTTGAAAATGTCGGTAAGTGCCATAATTATTTTTTAGACTCCGCTTTTTTCTGCTTTTTTTCGGCCTTCTTGGTATTTTTGGCAATTTTTTCCACCTCTCCGCTTTCCGCCAATTCCTTGCTCCCGGTGCGCACAATTCCCTCAACCGCCGCCACCGGCATCAGAAGGCATTTTGTGTTCAGCAAATCAAGAACATTCAGATTGACCACCTCGATCGTTTGCACCCCGGAAATGTTCCGACTCGCAAGCACGGTGTTCCTTTCCAAGCCCGGCAATGCAATCAAAATTTTGCCCTTTTCAAAATTACGGTTCGCCTTCTTGACATTGGCCAGAATTTCCGCCATTTCTTTCGTTCTGGGCTCGGTGATTTCCAATTTTTCAAGCAGCATGAGCGAATTGTCCGCGGCCTTCGCCGATAAAACCATGGCCAGCGCCTTCCGTCTCATTTTTTTATTGATCTTTCCGCCATAGACTTTGTTCTTGTTCGGACCAAAAACAACTCCGCCGTGCCTCCATTGGGGAGACCTGATCGAACCTTGGCGCGCGCGGCCCGTGCCTTTTTGCTTCCAAGGCTTTTTGCCGCCGCCGGACACTTCGCCCCTGCCTTTGGTATGCGCGGTTCCCTGCCTCCGGTTTGCCATCTGCGTAACCGCAACCTGATAGACCAGATCGGAGTTGATCTTGACTTCAAATAAGTCTTTGGGAAGTTCAATCGTTCCCACCGCTTCTCCTTTTTGATTGTATGTCGTGACTTGCATGTTAAAAATTGAATCTTGAATTTGGAATCTTGAATTTAGTTTCATCCTAAATTCAATATTTCACATTCCTGGTTCCTAGCCTCGGATTTCAAGTAAGGTTCCTTTATTCCCCGGAACCGCGCCTTTGACGGCTAACAAATTCTTTTCCGAATCGATCTTTACTATCTTCGCGCTTTTCATTGATACGCGGTCAACACCCATTCTTCCCGGCATTTTCCTTCCCTTGCGGATGGCCGCGCCGCCCATTCCCACCGAACCGACATTGCGCAATTCGTGTTTCGTTCCATGAGTGCAAGACAACCGGCCCTTGAAACCGTGCTTTTTGACCGCGCCCTGGAAACCCTTTCCCTTCGAAAGACCGGAAACTTTAACAATATCGCCTTCGTTAAAGGCTGCCGCGCTGATTTTATCTCCCGCTTTGAATTCCGCGCCGTCTTTCCCGATCCTGAATTCTTTAATGAATCGGAATGGCTTTTTGGCCTGGCCTTTCTTGATCTTTTTCTCAGCGATCGCGCCAAATCCCAACTGCACCGCCGCGTATCCGTCGATTTTCTCAGTTTTTAACTGGGTTATCTGGCAAGGTCCCGCTTCGATCAGCGTCACCGGCGTTCTTTTGCCGTCGGCGGCGAAAATCTCAGTCATTCCAATTTTTTTTCCTAAAATGAATTTCATGATAACAATAAGTAAAACTCGGTCTTCAATTAAGCAGCGCTTAATCTTCGAATAGAAAACCGGGCATAGCCCGGTCCCAACTATGGCTATATTTCTTGAATTTGATATTGGTCTTAATGCGAATATCTAAAAGCACCTTACATTTTGATTTCAATATCCACGCCCGCCGGCAACGTCAGATTGCGCAGCGAATCGATCACTTTCGGCGTCGGATTGACGATATCGAGCAACCGCTTGTGAACACGGATTTCAAACTGCTCCCGCGCATCCTTGTGGACGAATGTCGAACGGTTCACCGTGTATTTATGGATTTCTATCGGCAGCGGTATCGGTCCGAGTATCTCGGCTCCATACCGGTTGATCGTCTCGATAATCTGCTTGGTGCAGTTATCGATGACTTTATGATCGTAGGCCCGAAGTTTAATCCTCAATTTCGGCTTGGCGCCCTCCTTTACGTCCTTATTTTTCTTTGTGGTCGTTGGTACCATCTTACTCAGCAAATTCCTTTTTATTTTCCATTGTTAATGGTGCTTTTGGAATTACTTTATTGTTTTATTTGTTTATAGCGCGCATTGCGAGCGCATATCAATCAAGCTTTTCTTTTCAAATCTTATTTGACTATCTTGGTCACCACCCCGGCGCCGACGGTCTTCCCGCCTTCGCGGATGGCAAACTTCGATTTCTCTTCCAAGGCGATCGGGCTAATCAATTTCACGTTGAACGTAACCGTATCGCCCGGCATCACCATTTCCACTCCGGGGTTCAAAGTCACTTCTCCGGTCACATCGCAAGTGCGAACATAAAATTGCGGCTTATAACCGGTGAAGAACGGAGTGTGGCGGCCGCCTTCTTCCTTGGTCAAAATATAAACTTCCGACTGGAATTCAGTATGGGGAGTGATCGAACCCGGCTTGGCAAGCACCTGTCCGCGTTCAACGTCTTCTTTTTTCAAACCGCGCAACAAAATTCCCACGTTATCGCCCGCGCGGCCTTCGTCCAGGATTTTCTGGAACATTTCAATTGAAACCGCGGTTGATTTTGAAGTGGGTTTGATTCCAACCAATTCAATTTCCTCGTTGGAATGGACAATGCCGCGCTCGATCCTGCCGGTGGCAACCGTGCCGCGGCCCGCGATCGAGAACACGTCCTCCACTGCCATCAAGAAAGGCTTTTCCGTGTCCCGAACCGGCTCCGGAATATATGAATCAACTTTGTCCATCAATTCAAGGATCGGTTTCACCGCCGGATCATCCGCGGTCTTGGCTTCCAAAGCTTTCAGAGCCGAACCGCGCACGAACGGAATTTCATCGCCGGGGAAATGATACTTCTTGAGCAATTCGCGAACTTCCGATTCCACCAAGTCAATCATTTCCGGATCATCAACCATATCGCATTTGTTCAGGAACACCACCAAAGACGGCAGCCCGACCTGATGCGCCAGCAAAATGTGTTCGCGGGTTTGCGGCATCGCGCCATCGTTGGCGGAAACCACCAAAATACCGCCGTCCATCTGCGCCGCGCCGGTAATCATGTTCTTGATATAATCGGCATGTCCCGGGCAATCGATATGGGCATAATGCCTCTTGTCGGTTTCGTATTCCAAATGCGCGATATTAATCGTAACGCCGCGCTGCTTCTCCTCGGGAGCCGAATCGATCTGGTCGATCGATTTCAAGGTCACTTTGTTTCCTTTCAGACTCAGAGAGTGCAAAATTGCCGCGCTCAAAGTCGTCTTGCCATGGTCAACGTGGCCAATGGTACCGATGTTCAAATGTGATTTGCCTCTGACGAATTTTTCTTTTTCTGCCATAGGTTTTTATAATTAAAGTTTTTTTATAAATAAATTAAATTGAAAATACAAAAATTCACGACAATTCTATATTACTCATTTTTTGAAAAAAGTCAAATCTGTCTCAATCCGTCCTTTTCTTCTCTCCTCTGAATTCTTTCGGCAACTGATTTTATAGAGCCCTGCGAGCGCGACCGGCGCGAGCACGAGGAATTTTCAACAGAAAAATATCCTTGTTCTATAAAATCAGTTGCCGAAACAAATTCGTTTCTCCGCTACTTGCGTTTTCCTGAAATGATCTCCTGGGCGACGTTCGCCGGAACCTCTTCGTAATGGTCGAATTCCATCGTAAACGTGCCTCGGCCCTGGGTCAACGAACGCAGATTCGTCGCGTATCCAAACATTTCCGCCAGCGGCACTTTAACGTCAACGATTTTGGCGTCCATCTGGTCGGCAGTGTTTTCGATTTTGCCGCGCCGGGACGAAACATCGCCGATCACGTCGCCGAAAAATTCCTCCGGTATCGTCACTTCCAGTTTCATTATCGGTTCGAGCAAAACCGGATTCGCTTTCCGGGCCGCCGATTGCAGCGCCATCGAGCCGGCAATTTTAAACGCCATCTCCGAAGAATCGACATCGTGGAACGAACCGTCATACAAAGTCGCTTTCATATCCACCATCGGATAACCCGCGACAATGCCTTTTTCCATTGCTTCCTCGATGCCTTTTTGGGTCGGCTTGATGTACTCTTTGGGAATAACGCCGCCGGTGATTTCATCCACGAATTCAAATCCCTGTCCGCGCTCTTTGGGCTCAAGCTTGATCCAAACATCGCCGTACTGCCCGCGTCCGCCGGATTGCTTGATAAACTTGCCTTGCGCTTCGGAATTTGATTTGATGGTTTCTTTATATGCCACTTGCGGCCGGCCCACGTTCGCTTCAACCTTGAACTCGCGCTTCATGCGGTCCACGATGATATCCAAATGCAATTCGCCCATGCCGCCGATGATCGTTTCCCCGGTTTCCGAGTCGGATTTCACGCGGAAAGTCGGATCCTCGTCGGAGAGTTTCTTCAACGCCAAACCCATCTTTTCCTGGTCCGCCTTGGTTTTGGGTTCGATGCGGATGTCGATAACAGGTTCCGGGAAAGTAATCTTTTCCAAAACAATCGGATGGTTTTCGTCGCATAAAGTATGACCGGTGGAAGTGTTTTTCAAACCCACGGTCGCGGCGATATCGCCCGCGCAAACGTCATCGATCTCTTTGCGGTCATTGGCATACATCCTCAACAAGCGTCCTATCCTTTCCTTGTCCCCGGTCGTGGTATTTAAAACATACGACCCCTTTTTCAAAACTCCCGAATACACCCGGAAGAACGTCAAGGTTCCCACGTAAGGATCGGCCGCAACCTTGAATGCCAACGCCGTAAACGGCTCTTCATCGGTAGGATGGCGCACAAGTTCCACCTCGCTGTTAACTTCCGTGCCCGTAATCGGCGGCACATCCAAAGGACTGGGCAAATAATAGCAAACCGCGTCCAACATCGGCTGGACTCCGGTGTTTTTCAATGACGATCCGTAGAATACCGGGATGATCGTTCCCCTGATCGTGGCCACGCGCAAAATCCGGCGCAGATCATCAAGCGAAATATCCTCTCCGGCTAAGTATTTATTCATTAAATCCTCGTCTTCTGCAACGATCTTTTCCACCAATTTTGCGCGCCATTCCTTGGCCATCTCCGCCATGTCCGCGGGAATTTCCTCTTCAACAACATCCTGGCCGTTTTCGCCGTTGAAACGCAATGCCTTCATCTTCATGAGATCGATCACGCCGTTCAGCCGCTCTTCTTCGCCGATCGGAATATTCGCCGCGATGGCGTTAGGATTCAATTTTTTCCAAATCGATTGCAAACTGCGCTCAAAACTGGCGCCTGTCCTATCCATCTTGTTAATAAAACAGATGCGCGGCACTGAATATTTGTCCGCCTGGCGCCAAACCGTCTCGGATTGCGGCTGGACTCCCGCCACGCCGTCGAAAACCACCACCGCGCCGTCGAGAACGCGCAGCGCGCGCTGAACTTCGGCCGTAAAATCAATGTGGCCGGGAGTGTCAATGATGTTAAAGCGATGTTCGTTGGTTTTTTGCTTGGTCAGATATTCGCCCGGAGACCAGAAACAAGTCGTTGCCGCCGAAGTAATTGTGATCCCCCGTTCCCGCTCCTGCTCCATCCAGTCCATGATCGCGGCGCCCTCATGCACCTCGCCAATCTTGTGCGACAAACCGGTATAAAACAAAATCCGCTCCGAAGTGGTGGTCTTGCCGGCATCAATATGGGCGATTACGCCGAAGTTGCGATATTTTTCAATGGGGGCCTGTCTGGGCATATGAATAGTTGATTAGTTAATGAGTAAATACAAATGCAATATGCAAACTAAAACGCTAAAGAGTTGGCACACCTTTAGCGTTGGGAAACTTTTTTTAGAATTTGAAGTGTGCGAACGCGCGGTTTGCCTCGGCCATGCGGTGCGTGTCTTCTTTTTTCTTGACCGCGACCCCCGCATTATTGGCGGCATTGATCAGCTCTTCGGCGAGCTTATCTTTCATCGGCTGGCCCTTCTTTTTCCGGGCCGATTCCAGCAACCAGCGAACCGCCAGCGCCGATCCCCTCTCTTTCACCACCGGCCGGGGAACCTGATAGGTCGCACCCCCGATGCGCTGCGATTTGACTTCCAAAAGCGGGCGGGCATTTTCCAGAGCCAGATTGAAAACTTCCAAAGGATCTTTTTGGGTTTTTTCTTTGATAATATCCAGCGCGCCGTAAACAATCTTTTTAGCGGCATTTTTCTTGCCCTTTTTCATTATGTGATTGGTGATCTGCGCGATCGCCACGCTGTTGTATATCGCGTCCGGAGCGATTTCTTTTTTTGTGTTTTTCTTGCCACTCATAAAATTCAACTTTTGACTATTGAACATTGAACTTTGATAGAATGCGAATTCAATTCCGTATCCTATCAATGTTCAATGTTCAATGTTTAATGTTAATTACTTGGGTTTTTTAACGCCGTATTTGGAGCGTTCCTGGCGGCGCTTTTCAACTCCGGTGGTATCAAGTTTGCCTCTCACAATATGATAGCGCACGCCCGGCAAATCCTTTACCCTTCCCCCGCGGATAAGAACGATCGAATGTTCCTGCAGTTTGTGGCCTTCTCCGGGAATATAGGCGGTAACTTCCATGCCGTTTGTCAGCTTCACTCTGGCAACTTTGCGCAATGCCGAATTCGGCTTTTTCGGCGTCGCGGTAAACACTTTCACGCAAATGCCGCGTTTCAACGGCGATTTGTAATCGCGCGGCCGGTTCTTTAACGCGTTAAAACCGAACGCCAACGCGGGCGATTTGGTTTTGTGCACGCGCTTGGGTCTTTTGTGTTTGATCAATTGGTGAATAGTTGCCATAAAATGGTAAATCGGTAATCAATCGATAAATAATAAAATACAAAATAAAAAATTCAAGGATGACACCATCCCAAACAAAGTATAAATATCACGATTTGAAACAAAAGTCAAACCGCATTCCCGCTAAACCAGCGGCGCGCCCACGATAAGACGATAAAGGAATTGCAGAATCGGATCCATGATCGGCGAAAGGAAATAAATAATGACAAGCAGGAATATAAATCCGTAGCGCTGGAGAAATATCTTGAAATCTTCCTGCGAATGCGGCAAAAAGGTAAACAGAACATGCGACCCGTCCAAAGGCGGAATCGGTATCAGGTTGAAAACCGCCAACACCAGATTGATGATCACCACCTCCTGCGCCAGCGCGTAGAATCCGGCGCTTACCGGATTGGAAATTTCGGGCCAGAACCGCAAAATCATTCCAAAAACCAGCGCCAGAGCAAAATTCGCCGCAACTCCGGCGAGAGCCACCTTTGCCTGGCCGTATTTTTGGTCGCGAAAATTGAACGGGTTGATCGGCACCGGCTTGGCATATCCGAAAACAAACGCGCCGTTAGTCGCGAAGAAAAGAAGCAGCGGTAAAGCAAACGAACCGAACCAATCCAGATGGCTCAGCGGATTGAGGGTCAATCGGCCGGCAAACTTCGCCGTGGGATCGCCCAGCGAATTCGCCACCGCTCCGTGCGCCACTTCATGGATAACCACGGAAAAAATAAGCGCGATAATTGAAAATACGATCAATAAGATGTCAGCCATAATGTTGAAAAATTCGAATATTCTAATATTCGAAATTCAAAATAAATATCAGCGTTAAACTAAAAACCTGTTTCGATCATTTATTGTTCGAATATTCGAGAATTATTTCGAACATTCGGATATTCGTGCTTAGAGCTTTATTCGGTTGTATCTTACCACAATGGTCGCCTCTTGCCAATTCGCTTAAAATAGCTTATGATTGCTATGTTAATAAACAATCTATGTCAAAAGTCTGCCAAATTTGCGAAAAGAAAGGAATGATGACCTGGTCGCGGGTACGCCTGCGCGCCACAAAATTCAATCCGACCGCCAAAAGAAAGCAATATCCCAATTTGCAATCAACCACCTTGCCCAACGGGGAAAAAGTGACTGCTTGCACAAAATGCATCAAAGCAATGAACAAGACCACCAAGTAACACTGGGCCGTGGTTTTATTTATACTAAATTAATCCCGCCAAGCGCGGGGTTATTGTTTACTGTCCGGTATTAAAATTTTCAATTTCCAATTACCAATCTTCAATAAATGTTACAATTAATCAATGAACCGAACGGGACCTCATGTCTTTGTTTGAAAATTAAAACATTGAAAATTATTGTAAATTGATTATTGAAAATTAAAAATTGTATTTCGGTAAAAGCGGGTTGTATTACAACGGCAGTATGTACCCTTGGGGTGGGTACGATCTGGGTTCAATTCCCAGCAGCCCGACATCGGATAGTTAATGAGATATGAGTTGATGAGCAATGAGAGAAAACTCAAACAAAAAACGCCAGTAATGGTGTTTTTTGTTAACCCTGCGAAAAAGTAATCCGATGAATAAAGTGGGTGCCAAGCGATGCGCCTCGGCGCAACCGCATTGAAGGCTCCCGTAAAAAATGTGTTGGAAAACTTTATTACAGGGTTATTATGAGTATAGACAATGCCAAAACCCTGTCAATCGCGGTTTTCCACAATCGTTAAAATAAAATTAAACTCCGCTTTCGCGGAGCTTAATTCTGGAATTAAAGTTAATTTGCAATTAAATACCGACTTAATCAAAATTATATTTTCTCGTAGGTATTTCGTTGGGCGGGGTTTGAACCCCGGCCAACGACCAAAGGATGCTTCCTTTGGAATCCTCATTATTTGTTCCCTCGCCCTAGAAGGGCGGGGCTTACAAATAATAATATCCGTCAAGAACTTGCTATTTGGGCGGCAACCACCGCCTTAAGGGTGTTGGCATTCGATTCCGCTGAGGTGGTGGCTAATGCCCCAAGAATAGTATCCGGCTTCGCCTCTATCATCCCTTTCAGAAAAATATTTGCCAGGGAAGAAGCTGCCGTTCCAAAACTGGGACCCAATATTGCGCCGATGGCTCCTCCCAAAAGCACGCTGGGGGCAAGTATCAGCATTCCTTTGGTCACGTTTGCAGCAAGGCCTTTCAATTTCGCGACAGTTAAATATTCATTTTTCAGCCTTCTGGCTTTTCCCATTATCCGCTGCCCCCACGAGGCCTCGGGCGAATCGATCTTTTCCCTTTTTTCCCCGTTTGCGTCGGCTAAGGCAACATCCCTGCCCTCGGTTCTATTCGCATCTTCCGGTATTTCAGCATTATGTAGCATGATTTTAACAAATAATTTTTTCAATTTATACAAAAATACTCTGCGCGAAACCAACCTTTCGGTTATAATATCTTTTCTTCTTGCCGGGTGTCAATAATGTCCGCGATCAAAAGTCCCGTAAAAAACGGGGCTCTTTGGGATAATTAAACGATTCCAGCAATAAAATCATTGCCTGGCGGTCAAAACGGCCCCATCAAACGATTTCCGCTAAAACCTTGGCCACCGCTTCTTGCTGGCTGCTGTCCCCCAAGGTTTTTAAATAGGCGATTTGTTCATCGAATACTTTTTGCGCCGCGGTTTGGGCGGCAGCCACAAAAGCTGGGTCGGAAGAGTGGTCTTTGACAATTGCCTCCATCATTGTTTTCTTTTCTTCGTCTGATTTCGACTCAAATTCCTTGTTCAAGGCCTCCACTTCGCCCTGGGAAAGAACTTTGAGCAGCTCGGTGGAAACCGCCATTTGCTGCAACCCGGCGATATCATTTAGGGCCGCTTCTATTTTGTCCGGCGCGAATTTAAGAATTTCGAACGCGCGCGTCAACGCGTCTATGATTGCTTCTGAATCTTGATTATTTGCCATAGTTTTTTAAAGATTGACGGTTATCAAAAAAATATTAATTATACACCTCGCAACGCTTTAGCCCGCGGCATTTTCGTTACCATTGCTTTTTTTTGGGCTAAACGACATCTTTGCCCAATACGCGATAATAAACGACCCAGCAAGCGGACCAAAAACGCCGCCAACGACTCCACCCACGAGCACAGATGGCAAAAGCGACCATACTCCCCGGGCGCACCCGGCAACCATTCCTTTTGCTTTCGCAAGGCTTCCAAACAATCTCCCTGCGATTGATTTTTTTTCTGTGACCCGTATTTCCCAAGCTCCCGCAGGCAATTCAAACTTCTCCCCTGTTTCTGTTTTTAATGTGGCCGATTCATTACTATCCAAATTTGGGTTGTCTGGCACGCCTTGTTTTTCATGATCAAGCATATTTTTTTAAACAAAATTTTGTTTTTGTTTATTTACTTTGCGCTAAATAGGACAAACCTTTTGTTTATAATATCTTTTCTTACTGTCGGGAGTCAATACATCGTTTTACAAACAAAGCCCCGTTTTTTCCCGGGGTTTTGTTTTTATGGCCAGCAATTAAATTACCCTATTCTCTACAGCCCTAACGTCTCGGCCAATTGCTTGATCAGCGAAACCGCCACGGCCGGAGCTTGGAGGCTCACTGAAATGCGGCCTTCGTCATCTTTCACGGTCCAGGCCTTTTCGGTAACGATCACTTTTTTGTTTGCCGCGTCCCAGGCATAGTCATAGCCCGAGGTCAATTCATAATCATCGACATAGTCTTTGGCAATTTCGG
>Ga0074195_1000700_pt1 | contig 59442 bp, 41 predicted proteins | sample EPASupsiteHSE623_FD_64525 | JGI IMG/M metagenome (GOLD analysis project Ga0074195, IMG submission 64525) | Bioremediated contaminated groundwater from EPA Superfund site, New Mexico - Sample HSE6-23 | ecosystem: Environmental > Aquatic > Deep subsurface > Groundwater > Contaminated ...
ACGTCCCGTCATACGATCGATTCAGTGACGGCCGACCAAGGGCATGGCCCACGACCCAAGTCCGGCACCTCATTTTCGTGAATCAATCGACAGTGAGTCTCTCGAGAGTTCCGCCCCTGGACCCCGGATGCCAGGAAGAATGAAGTTGCCTCCAAAGACGGGGTGCAGATGGGGGATCAGGGACGACGGGGAGCAACACCGTTTCGTGGGAAATCGACATGGCATCAAAAGACCGTCATGTCCGAGTCTGGCCTTCAGCCAGCACCCAAATTGGGCGTCATGAAAAATGGCAAAAATGACACTTTGGCTCTGGGAGCGGCCTCCCACTTTTCGGGTTTGCTCCCGGGACGACGCTTGACGTGGTCGCTGCGTCGATGATATCAAGATTCTGACAATTCAGACTCTGACGCACTCGTTATTGTCTGTTCCCCGCAGGTCGCTAGGAGGCGCTCTTGAGCTCCGTCAACCAGATCCGTGCGCCATTTGGCATCTTCGTGATTCTCGTCTCCATCCTTCTCTCGACCCTGCCAAGGGTAGCGCAGGCTCGTTCCATGAAGAAGTGCAATCCCTGTCCGGTGCACCGCGAGCCAGAGAAGGCGATTCATGTCCTGAAGGATATCTACTGCGACGTGGCTCGCCACGAACCCGGAGAGGTTCACGAAACGTTCCAGCGGATGAGTCGGGACGCTCTGAGCTATTTTTTGGGGGCACTTCCGGTCTTCTGTTGGGATCTCGCCGCTTTGGGCCGACCCTGGGCTCACGAACCGGTCGGCCCCAAAGCCCTCTTGCTCGGCGACGCTCACATCCTCAATCTGGGCACGGTCCGGGACGGACAGGGCGCGTTGATCTTCGACTGGATCCGCCTCGACCAAGCAGCTCCTGGCCCGATCCTGGTGGACGTTCGTCGCTGGCTGGTCAGCCTGATCCTCTTGGCTGATGAGATCGCGACCGACGTGCCCGATTCGGAAGCGCTGCTACGCGATGCGCTCCGTTCTTACCGAGAAGGGCTCTCTCGGTTTTCTGGAAACTCCATGACGGCTGAGTTCGCGATGTCCCAAGAGAATGCCGCCCCTTTTGTGAGAAAGATGCTCAGAAACGCCTCACACCGGACGCGGCAGCAGCTGCTCGATCGCTGGACCGTCACAACGAGCGCTGGACGGCGTTTCCGAACCCAGGAAGAGTTTCTTCCAGTGCCACCCGAACTCCGGGAATCCTTCGAGCACGCGCTGAGCGGCACTCAGGCTCCGGGACGCGGCCCGGTATTCTTCCATGTCAAGGATGCGACTCGCCGCGTCTACGGTTCCCGCCGATGCCAGGGACACGAACGAGTCTATCTGCTCGTGGAAGGTCTGACCGAGGCTTTGGAGGACGACGTGATCCTCGAGGCGTCGATGAAGCCGATGTCGACCTTGGATCACTTTCTCAAGGGAGCCACGCCACCTTCTGATGGCAATGCGCTGCGTGTCACCGACGCGGCATACCTTCAGCGGCATTTCGACGAATCGAGACGGGTCATGAACGCAGCGGTCCTTCTGCGTCGTTCTCCCGAGCCCTTCCTCAGAACAATACAGCTCTGTGGAGACACCTACCTCGTCGAGGAGGTTCAACCCTGGGAGACGCGCCTTTCCACGGAAAGCCTGGAAGGGCTCGCCGACCTGCATGACTTGGCTCGCGCGTCAGGCACCCTGCTTGCCCGAGCCCATGCCCTCACGATTCGAGCGCCGGACCAACTCGTCTCTTTCCTGACAACCTGGGATCGACATCCCGTGCCCATGGAAAACGCCCTCGTGAAGTTCGCGCTGATCTACGCAGCCCAGACGCACGTCGATTTCGCTGCGTTTCGAACACACGTCGCGGCCAAGCCCCTCCTCGTCGTTCCCGATCGAGGACGGGCGGCAAAGGGCCACCGGCATCGTCTGCATCACCACAATGGCGCGGAGTCGTCGGCGCGATAAACATGACGCCCATGACCGGTAACGATCGCTGCTGATACAGTGGCCCCGGACACCATGCGCGATCAGAAGCAAGGACGACGACCCGTCCAACCGGACACCAGCCGGCTTCTCCTCGGGCGGTTCTTGTCTTCGGCCTTGGAGGTGGGGGGAACCGTCCTCCATATCGAACCCGACAGGGACGGCGCCAAGCTCAGGATCCGATCAGGGCTCGAGCTTCGCCAGTTCCACACTCTGACTCGGGAGGAGTACGGGGAAATCTGGCAGAACCTGGCCGACCGTGTCGGCAACGAAGAGTTGACACCATTCTACGACGGCAGTTTTCCCTTCGGGATCAATGGGCGGCATTGCCGGATCAGGGTCTCGCTCGTTCCAACTCCGTTTGGCGAATCCGTCACCCTCAAAGTAAACGCCCGGGAGGACAAAGTCCTTGGCCTGGAACGGCTCGGGCTTTCACCCACGAGTCTTGTCCAACTGAGAAACCTGCTTGCCAGAAACCGTGGACTTCTGGTCGTGGCCGCCCCACCGGGTTCGGGGGGGACGACCACTTGGGTCTCCATCATGGAGTCCCTCTGCGACGGAACGAGGAAGGTCGTCTCCATTGAGGATCCCATTGAGGTCTCCCTGGAAGGAGTCCAGCAGATCCAGATCAAGAGCGTTCGAGACTGCCCGGACAGATCGGTGACGTTCGAGCGAGCACTCAGAAGTGTCTTGTTGCAGGATCCGGACGTTCTGGGAATCAGCCTTCTCAAGGATCTCTCGTCGGGCCATGCCGCGTTGTCCGGGGCTCTCGCAGGATCGCTCACTGTGACGAGAGTCCACGCCTACTCCGCGACCCTGGCCCTGGGGCGCCTTCTGCAGCTTGGGATCGAAAGCACTCTCCTCTCGGACTGCCTGGCGGCCGTGCTGGCGCAGTCACTCGTTCGGAAGAACTGCCCGGCCTGCTCGCAGCCTGACCCAAATCGCAATCTCGAAGGGCTGAAGGGAAAGAGCTCGAGAGGCAAGGGATGTGAGCAATGTCACGGAACGGGTTTCTCCGGACTCGTGGCGGTGTTCGAACTTTTGATCAACTCGACCCCGATCGCCAAGCTGATCGAGGACCGGCGATCAGGGCGCGAAATCGAGGGTCAGGCCCGGATAGAGGGGATGACACCAAGGGCCTCGGTGGTGCGTACCATGGTGGAATCGGGCGAGGTTCCTCTTACGGAGTACCTCCGAATCCTCTGACCACCTATCGACGTCCCGCAGACTCTCTTCTTGCTGGTCTGACCCGGCTAGCCTGCGGGATTCGCCGAGAAGAGGCGAGATCGTACTCCACGGTCTCTCCTTCTCGAAGATCGACGCCACCCTCAATTGAATTCCGGGTGAAGAAGACGTCTTTGGAGCCATCTGAAGGACTCAAGAATCCGTAGTTCTTGTGGGGCAGATACAACTTCACGATACCCACGGTTGTCATAGACGCTCCTCTCGGGAAAGTCCTCTCACTACAGAACTCTCCTTAAGCGCGATACCCGGAACATCCCCGTTTTCATTGTCCACGACGATTGCGGTGGTTGCAAGAGCGAAGCATTCCCATTACCATCCATGTCGTGAACGAAGTCTTCAACCCGGACGTCTTGCTTCAGACGGTCATGAACGACCGTACGATCGTGAGGAAGATCCTCTTGACCTTTGTAGAAGACATTCCTCTACGAATCGAGGCGTTGACCCAAGCCCTGATCAGGGCGGATGCCCACTCCGCTCGCATCGAAGCCCACTCGATCAAGGGCGCCTGCGCGAGCGTGGGAGGTGCGGGACTCAGGGTGCTGGCACTCTCCGTGGAGCGGTGCGCGGTCACCGGCCAGCTGGATGTCGCCGCCACGATGCTCCCTCAGCTCACGGAGTCGTTCAACGTGCTGAGCAGAGCGATAGGCCGCTATCTGGATGACCTTGACCAGGGCTGAATGCGACTCGCCAGAGTCAGGAGAACACAAGTCATGATCTGCGAGAGCATCGCCGTCGGTCCGTTCGACTGCAACTGCATCATCATCGGGGATGAAGACTCTCACGAAGCCCTCGTCGTCGATCCGGGCGGAGACGTGAACCGAATCATGGAACACGTCCTGCGGCACGGTCTCATCGTCCGCATGGCGATCCATACCCACGCACACGTGGATCACGTGGGAGGAACCAGAGAGCTGAACGCAGCGACCGGCGCCCGGATCATGCTCCATCCGGGAGATCGAATGCTCTACGAGGATCTCCCGCTGCAGGCCCAAATGTTAGGGCTCCAATCAGAGCCGACGGTTCCGGTCGACGAGTGGCTCACGGACGGAGAGCGACTCTTGATCGGAAGACACTCATTTGATGTCCTTCACACGCCTGGCCACTCGCCTGGTTCGGTCTGTTTCTTCTTCGCGGAAGAGAGTCTCTTGGTAGCAGGAGACACCTTGTTCGCCGGATCGGTAGGTCGAACCGACCTCTGGGGAGGATCCACGACAGATCTTCTGAAGAGTATCCGGGAGAAGCTCCTGTGCCTGGACGATGGAGTCAGAGTGTTCCCCGGACACGGTCCTGCCACGACGATCGGCAGAGAACGAGTCAAAAACCCGTTTGTCCGCTAAGCACAACGCTCGACGCTCGAGAATGAGCAGTACTGAAATCTCGCGAACGCAAAACAACGGGCGCCTCGCGGCGCCCACCCCGTGAAGACCTCATGAGACCAGAGCCAACTTCTAAGGGCTACTTCTTGCGGTAGATGTTGAGTCCGATCTTGGCCTCTGTCGACGGAACGCTCACATTGCCCTCCGTGGAGGCGATGATGACGTTCTTTCCGGAGGACGACTCACCAAAATCCTTGGAGAGATCCACTTTGATCGTGAGTATGTTTCCATCAACCTTCAGATCGACGTTTTTCACTGTTTCACCTCAAGCTGGCGTTCCATTTTCGACTTTCTGACACGCAAGAGTGCGTGACCCACATCTTATCGGGAGGCGCCGTCCGTTTCAAGACGGTCGTTCGGATCGCCGTCATCCTTTCCCTGGATGCCCATGTTCGCGAAAAGGGCAAAGGCCCGAAAGAGCAGTCGCTGAATGTATTGCGGAGGGTCCACGTTCCGCGCCAATCGGGTGAGCGTCGCCCCAAGGGTCGAAAGGCCGGGTACGTCGATCCCCACGATACCCAGTGGATTGGTTCCCTTCCAGCGCTGAAAAATCCATTCACGACCAAATAGCCAGAAGATGACGGCCGCGTCCAGATAGCTCGGCCGATCTCCTTCTCCCCTTGCCAACCTGGCGCAGAGTGGTTCGAGCTTTTGAATCGGAAACGGATCCCAACCTCGAGCGACCTCCTGCTCGAAATCGGGCTCCAACCTATACATTTGGCCTGGTTGCCAGGGTAGTTTCCTGGCCGGTTCGCAGAGGATTTCCGGGAACCCGCACCGGTCCAACAACAGCAGCGACTGCTGCTCCAGGGCTAGATTCAAAAGACCAAGGTCTCCGTCTTGTCCGGACAGGAGCTTGCACTTGTAGACGCGGAGCATCTCCTGGACAGGCGCTTCCAGAGTCGTATAGTTGGGAAGGAGCTCGGAAAGACCTTTAGCCACGACGTCATCGAACTTGGCCCAACAAAGCGACTTGGAACCGGAGCCACCGGACCGAAGCTCCCGGGTCTCGAGATAAAACTGCGCTTCAGTGACCGGCCACTTCAGATAGAGCCGAATCTCCGTCGCCCCTCGAACCCGAGACAAGGACTTCAAGACAAGGCCTTGGATGAGCCCATGCGCTTCGTTGGGATCCATCCACGCCTGGGGGAGTTGGGGCTGCGGCTCGATCGTGCATCGGACCTGGGCTTCCCGAAGAGTGGCCTTGAGAGAAACGATGGCTCGATGGGCAGTGTCCGAGAGCGAGACCATGGTGGGAACCTTCTGCGGCCCAGCCTCGAGGGCCAGGACCGCTTCCTTCAAGTCGCCGGCCCCATTGTCCAGACACTTTCGGATGGCGGCAAGAGTGTCCTTCTGAGACAGGACCACTCCGCCGCAACGCATCATGTCCGCCACGTGCTGGAGCACGGAGATGGCGTCCCGGATCTTGTCCAGGGCGGACTCGAGTGCGAGAACCGAGGAATCGAGTCGGATTCCTTCCGGGGGAAGATCCGGAGCCGGAGTGAACGCCAGCTCCAATCGCCCCCCGGGCGAGAGACTCTCGACAAAACACGCTTTGAGAGCGGCGTCCAGATCCGCCCGGGTGAGGACGACGGCCTGGGAGTCCCCCCGCGATACAAGCCGCGGCGGGCGGACTCCCGCTCCCAACGGCATCGTGGAGAGAATCAACCAGGGTCTCCCTTCGCGATCGATGGCTGAGAGCCTGAGCGGCCGTCCGTGGGGCTGGGTCGGCAGGGTCATGAGATGTTCGACGAGGGCAACGACGCGTTCCCGGTCGGTCAGGACAAGAGAGGTCTTTTCCGGAAGATTGACCTCGGGTGGCTCTTCCAGTCCGAACTTCTTCATCAGACCTTGCACCAGCGTCCGCGCCACCGTCCCGAGATCGGTGGGCCAGAGAACGGGACGAGTCAACAGCCTGAGGAGGTCCAGATCCGAATTGAGACCGTCCAGGAGCCGTTCTAGCTGCGGGAGGACGCGACTCGCGTTCTCCGGAGAGTGGGAGAAAAGCTGAGTCGATATGCCAAGGATCGCATTGCGATGCGAGCGAAATCGGCCCGTCACTGCGAGGAGGTCCATGGTTGTCCCCCGGGACTGGCATTTGGGACCTCGGGCGGCCCGGATCGGGCGAGGAAACGACGCATCCGGAAAGGCCAAGATCCTTGAGCCGGGTTCTTGCCGACAAGTCCCATCAGCAAGTCTCACTGACAAACGGTCGAGGCGAGTATATCGGAGGGGAGCTCGCTTGGCAAACACGAAGCGGGATTCGTGAGGGTCGACACGGCGGATTGGTCCCATCTCAGCCGAATACCTGATAGAATGTGGGCTGGAAGGGGGACCCGACATGGCACTGAGATCTCGGGGGGAAAAAGGGACACGGAGGAGCACGCTTCGGCGAACGCACAGAGAGGACGACTCCGCAGGTGCGAGGGTAGCCGACGCTTGCCGACCGGATGGGATGGACAAGGTGAGCTCGCAGGAAGGACTCCAGATCCTCTTCGAGCAACTCCCCATGGCGGTATGGGCCGTCGATCGTGAGTTGCGAGTAACAGGCTCGGGGGGAGCGAACCTCTCGGGGCTCGGGCTGTCAACGAGCCGCGTCGTGGGGATGACTCTCGCCAGTTGCCTCGGAAACGATGACCCCGCTCAAGCCCTGATCGCAGCACATAGAGAGGCTCTCACCGGGACATCCGGAAGAATCGAGATCGAACGGGGAGGACGAGTCTACCTCACTCACCTGGAGCCGATGCGACATCCGTCCGGCAGCGTCCGTGGCGTTGTCGGATTGGCGGAAGACGTCACGATTCGGAAACGGATCGACTCGCAGATTCAACAAGAGCAGAAGATGGACGCAATCGGGAGGCTGTCCACCCGGGTCTCCCACGACTTCAACACCTATCTGACCGTCATCACGGGGTTCTGCGATCTGGTTCTGGCGGCTCTGGGACTGACCGCGAGTTTGCCGACCGACGAGGGAGTCGGGCTCAAGGGGAAGTCGTCCGTGACACCGGATCACGGAGAGTCGATTCGAACCTACGTCGGGGAAATCCGCAATGCGGCGGATAAAGCATCAGACCTCACCCGGCAGCTCCTCTCGTTCTCCAGACAGCAGACGTCTCAGTCCGAGAACGTGGACCTCAATTCTCTGATCCATGAAAGCCGCGAGCCGATCCGCCAACTTCTTGGAAGCGGGATCGAGCTTGCTTTGGATCTGAAGCCTCATCTTCCCAGGGTCAATGCGGATCCGTCCTCGGTTCAGAGAACGCTGCTCGATCTGGCCGAAAACGCGCGAGACGCGATGCCCGACGGTGGTCGGCTCTCCATCTCCACGGCCGCATGGGATCCGGCATCAACCCGGAGACTCCCCAAAGAGTCGCAGGACGGGGAGGTCTCGTCCGTCCAACCCATCCATTCGAGGCCCTACGTCCGCTTGGCCGTGGCCGACACCGGATGCGGGATGGATTCCGTGACCTCGTCTCGGATCTTCGAGCCGTTCTTCACCACGAAATCTCGCGGCAAGTGTGCGGGAATTAACCTCGCACGAGTCTACACCCATATGCAGCAGTGCGGCGGAGAGGTGGTGGTCGAATCACAACAGGGGCACGGCTCGGTGTTCCACCTGTTCTTCTCGATCCGCTCCGAACCAGCATCATGAGAAAGTCGAGACGGTGTCCAAGAGGGAACGAGTTGACAAGGACGCAAGGACCGGCATAATTGTGCTGCCGGGGGTCCTGTCGGGTGATCGGGGCCGAAGGCTCTTCCGAAAGGCTCCGGACTCGAGACCTCCGGACCGGAGCCTCGTCGGACGAACGTCGGACGGGCTCCTAGGTTGGAGATCCTAAGGGAAGTTCTGCCACTCGTTCGATGAAAGGTCGGGCCAAAGAGACGGGAGGCCTCGATCCTGATGAAGAAGACCGGCATCACGGTTCGTTTCTGGGGGGTTCGAGGCTCGATTCCGAGTCCCGGACCCCGGACGGTCCTCATCGGCGGCAACACGAGTTGCGTAGAAGTCGATGTGGAGGACGAAATCCTCATCTTCGATGCGGGGTCAGGCTTGAGGCTTTTGGGCAGAGACCTCATCCAGCGGGGCTTGCATTCGGTCTATGCTTCGATCTTCTTCTCCCACACACACTGGGATCACATCCAAGGCTTTCCATTCTTCCCCCAAGTCTTCGCCAAGGGCAATACGTTCAGGCTGTATGGCGCCAAGAATGTGAATCCTAGCCTGGCCCAAACAATGGAAGGACAAATGGAGGGGCCCAACTTCCCCGTGATGCTCAAGGAGTGCGCGGCATCCATCGAGTTCCACGACTTGGCCGAAGGTGAAACACTGAAGATCGATCTGAATCCCGCCCAAAGGACACGGGCTCTGGTGGTGAGTTGGGAGAGACTGAACCATCCCGGTGGGGTCTACGCCTACCGGTTCGATTACCGGAATCGCGCGGTGGTCTTCGCGACTGACACGGAACACGTGGATGGGACGGTCGACTCGCGTCTGGTCAGCCTCGCCCAAGGGGCGGACGTCTTGATCTATGATTCCCAGTATCTTCCGGAAGAGTACGATCTCAAACGCGGCTGGGGCCACTCCACCTTCGAGGAAGGAACCAGGATCGCGAAGGCTGCGGGAGCCAAAGAACTGATCCTCTTTCACCACGACCCGGATCGAACCGACGAGCAGGTTCTCGAAATCGAAGCACGCGCCAAGACTCTCTTTCAGGAATCACGTGCCGCCCGTGAGGGTCTCATCCTCGAGATCTGACGGCAAATTCGCCCGGGGGGGATTAGCGGAGCAACCGAAATGGATACTGTCGAATCGTTCCTGAATGCCAAAGAGAAGTACCGGATTCTGGCTGAAAATCTGCCAGATATCGTCTACTGGGCCGACAAAGAGGGCAGACTACTCTATCTGTCGAACCGGGCCAGACGCTGTGGAGCAAGAGTCGGAGAACTGGTCCCGGATGTTCTGTCCAGGTGCGTGGTCCCAGAGGAGCGGGAACGCGTCATCGCTGCGTTTCAGTCGAAGCTATCGGGCGAGGAGTCGGGCCCCACCGGGTTTCGATTGGCCGATCTGGACGGAAATATCCGGTGGTACGAGGAGGTCAATGAGGTCATCCGAGGTGCGGACGGAGCCGTCGAAGGGATCACGGGAGTCCTACGGGACAGAACCGATCAGAAGAAGGTGGAGCAGGCCCTTCGAGAGAGCGAAGAGCGCTTTTCCAAGACCTTCTCCGCGAGCCCAGTGGCGATGATCGTCACAACCATCGACGAGGGACGACTCCTGGCGGCGAACGATGAATTCCTTCGTCTGAGGGAACTCACCAGAGAACAGGTGATCGGCCGCTTGACCACGGAGATCGGGCTATGGGCCGACGTGAGCGACCGGAAGCAGGTCGTCGATCTGGTTCGTACCAACAGAGGAGTCCGTCAGCTTCCCTTCCGCCAAAAGACCGATTCAGGCCGAATCCTCGATCTACTGCTATCGATCGAGCTGATCACGGTGGAGGGTCAGGAGTGCCTCCTCGTGGCCATATTCGACGAGACCAACCAGATCCGGCTCAACAAAGAGCTCCGGAATAGCGAACGAAGGTACAGAGCCCTGGCAGAGACCTCGCCAGATTTCATTTTCATCATCGATCCCCAGGACAACGTGACTTACGTCAACCAGAGCGGGCTCTCCCTTCTCGGTCTTTCCAAGGATCAGGTCATTGGAGGCGGGCGACATGGATTCTTTCCCGCGGAGATCGCGAAACGCCAAAAGGGGAATCTGGAGATTGTGTTTCGGGAGCGTCGAACGCTCCGCGTCGAGAACTGGCATGACCTCCCTACCGGAAGCATCTGTCTCGACACGCAGCTCGTCCCACTCGTCAACGATTCCGGAACGGTCGAAGCCGTGCTGGGGATCTCCCGTGACATCACGGAGCGCCGACGCGCGGAAGAGGACCGCCGAAAACTCGAGGCTCAGGTGCAGCAAGCCCAGAAATTCGAGAGCCTTGGGGTGCTGACCGGCGGCATCGCGCACGACTTCAACAACCTCCTCACCCCCATCGTGGGCAATGCCGATCTGGCTCTGCAACTCCTTCCGGTCAATTCCGCGTGCCGACAGGCGATCCAGCAGATCAAGACAGCCTCGCTGTGTGCTGCGGACCTCTGCAAGCAGATGCTCGCCTACGCGGGCAAAGGACCTCTCTCTCTCGAGTCGATCGACCTATCCCGGTTCATCGACGTCATGTGGCCCATGATCGAGATCTCGACCTCGAAGAAAGTCCAGGTCAAGACCCGGTTCCCAGAGAGCCTTCCGACCATCGAGGCCGACTCGTCCCAGATCCGTCAAGTCATCCTGAACCTTCTGATCAACGCGTCGGAGTCGATCGAGGAGCGGGAGGGGGTCATCACCCTCACCACGGGATCGGTCGAGACCGGTGCCCCGTTCGCGGACAGAGAATACGCGGGAGAGCCCCCATCGGGGCGGCCCTACGTCTTCGTTGAGGTCAAGGACTCCGGTTGTGGGATGAGTGCGGAGACCCTCTCAAAGGTTTTCGATCCATTCTACTCGACGAAATTCCTTGGACGAGGGCTAGGTCTGGCCGTCGTCCTGGGCATCGTTCGAAGCCACGGAGGATTCCTCATCGTCGAGAGCGCGCCCGGACGCGGGACGACGTTCCAGATATTCTTCCCAGCAGCGGATCGATCGACGTCGTCCGAAGAGTCTTCGAACGACACGAGGTCAGAGCCGTTTGCACGGACGATCCTGGTCGTGGACGACGAGCGGATGGTCCTCAACCTGGCGAGGTCCATGAGCGAATTCTGTGGATGGAGGGCGATCACGGCGACCAACGGACGAGAGGCCGTGGAGCTTTTCACGCGCCGCACCAACGAGATCCATTGCGTTGTGCTCGATTTGACCATGCCCGGGATGGACGGAGAGGAGACATTGGCGGAGTTACGCCGAATCCGTGCGGACATTCCCGTCATTCTCGCCAGTGGTTACAGGGTCGAAGAAATCAAAAAACGGTTCGCAGGCAAAGGGCTTGCTGCCTACATCCAAAAGCCCTACGAGTTGACTACGTTTACCTCGACACTCAAGGCGATCCTCGAACATTGACGAGCGCGGGGGCCAACCGGGTCCGATGTGCCGGGAGACCGGCAAGTCCTGTACGGGCTCATCTGCTCGATGCGCCCAGCGGCTCGCCGGTCACGAGAAACCGTGGCCGGAAGGCCGTTCCTCCCGAAGCTCCGGACTCCGGATTACTATTTGTGGGCCGCGGCTTGGGCGGCTTGGGCCGCGGGCGCGGAAGGGTCGATGCGGGTGACTCTCGCAAGGGTCGCCTTGGCCACGGAGCAATCGTGCTGAGCTTGGGCGAGATTGGTGCGGGCGCTCGTGAGTTGAGTCTCGGCGGTAAGGACTTCAAGGCTCGTCCGGACTCCGGCCTGGAACCCCTCTTGCGAGTTGATGAAGGCCATGGAAGAACTGTTGAGGCTTTCCCGCGCCGAATCGATGACGTCGTGCGCCTGCTCGACCTGGAGGAAGGCCTCACTCACCTGTGAACGGATGGTGAGCTTGAGGTTCTCGATCTGTTCATCCAGCTTCTTGAGCTTGGCCCGTGCCTCGCGTGACTGGGCGCGCGACGACCCTCCGTCGTAGAGCGGGATGTCCAAGCTGAACGCCACATTGTCGATGCCCACGTATTCACTGGTCGGAGAGCGCGTGCCCTTGGAGTGATCGACCTGTCCGGATGCGCTCAGCGTGGGGTAACCATTGGCCCTGAGAGACTTGACAGAATACCACATGGCCTGTCGCTGGGATTGGAGGCTCTTGAGATCCTGACGGTAGGCGAACGACGCGGCAAGACACTGGTCGAACGTCACGGTGAGACACTTGTCGTCGAAGGTGCCCTCAGCGACGAGTTGGATCGGTTCGTCGATTCCCAAAAGAGAGAGAAGGTTCTGGGACGAGATCTCCAGGGCGTGGAGAGCCGAGATGAGCTGTGGCTTCGCATTGGCGAGTTGGGACCTGGCCAGAAGCACATCGTACTCGGTGGCCGCTCCTTGCTGGAACCGCGCGAGCGCGTAATCGTGCTGGGTCTTCAGCTCCTTGAGCGTCAGTTCGGCCGTCTCGATCAAGCTCTTCTGAAGAAGGATCGAGTAGAACTCCTTCTTGACCGAGAGAATCAAATCATCGGCGCTATCACCGTAGGTCTCCCTGGCCGACTGCGTCTCGTTGCGCCTTTGCTTGAGGGCGTTGGACTGGCGACCGAACGTGTAGAGCGTGTGTTTGACCTGCACGGCCTGATCGTGGAGGTCCCCTACCCCGGCTTGCAGAGGACCCACCTTGAAACCGCCGATATTGAATGTACCCATGCTGGGAGGAGTCGTCTGATGCGTGTAGCGAGCCCAGCCGTCGAGCCTGGGAGTCACCAAGGAGCGCTGCTGGTAGTACCTCCACCGGGCGGCGTCGATGTCGCGACCGGTGGCCTTCAGTCCCGGATTGGCGGCGAGAGACCGCGAGATCGCTTGGCCAAGGTTGAGCTTGAGGACCCGGTCTCCTTTGTAGATCCGGGTCACAGAAGCGGCCGTCGTCACAGGAGGAAGGCTAGCCAATGAGCCCCCCGTCACGATCGGTGTGGGAACGACCGAGGAGCTTGTCTCCTCACCGGGCCCCTCTTCCTCCGAGGTAGTTCCGGGTTCGTCTCCATCATCCGCCGTGTTCTTTCGTGGCGTGGTCAGAGACTTCGACGCCGTTCCGGCCGGCTTCGACAGGACAGCCGAGCCGTGCTCATCATCAGACTCCGCGACGTTCTTCGCGCCGGATGGGGTGTCGGTGCCGGTCGCGCGAGGTTCCTTCTCCGAGGAAGGCAAGACCGCAGGCTGATCGTCGGACCCCTTAGTCTTCTCTTGGCCAAGCTCCATCGTCGGCTCCGACAGCACCGCTGCCTCCGGGACCTTCCCCGTTGCAGGCGAGGCCTGGGGAGCAGGCGATGGTCGCGCAGAAGGGAGAAGCGAGAGCGCCCCGCTCCGGGTCAGGGTCTTGGCCTTCACGGAGGACTGTGCCGACGCGGCTAGCGGTGACCAAACCACGAGAGCGGCCACCAAGATGCGTGCGATCCCTGCGTATCGAATCGTCGTCATTACAGAACGTCATCCTCTCGACGTGATCTTGTCGTGATTGACAGCGCAAGCTCCCGAATATATCAGCAGCACGACGTCCGGTCAACCGATGCTCAAGGTTCTTCCGGCATCCTTGACGCGCCTTGTGCTCATGGCTACTATGACACCCATTCCGACGTGACTCTTCCTCGTGGCCCATGGAGCGTCAAGACCATGCCCTCATTCCGGCGTATCCGACACTGCGGGATCCTCTTTTTTTTCGCCGTCCTTGTGGGCGGGTGTGACAAAGAAGGGTCCGGCGGGTCAAAGAGCCCCATCGTTTCCATTCCGCCGGCTCCGGTAACGGTGAGCCAGCTCGTCGTCCGCGAAGAAGTGGACCACGACTATTATGATGGTCGGATCTCGGCGGTTCTGACGGTCGACCTCCGGGCACAGGTGAAGGGTTACCTTCTCCGGGCCTGTTTCAAAGACGGTGATATCGTCAAGGCGGGAGATCTTCTCTTCGAAATCGATCCCCGCCCCTACAAGGCCGCTCTCGACCAGGCCAAAGCACAGGTGGCGAGCGCGGAGGCCAACCTGACCCTGGCGAAAGCCGAGTTTGCGCGGTTCGGCCATCTGGCAGCCAAGGGGGTGGCAACTCCCGAGGAGGCGGAAACTTGGAAGTCGAAACAGGGAACGGCGGCCGCCGATAAGATGAAAGCGCAAGCCGCGGTCGAGCAAGCCGAGCTCGACCTCGGATTTACCCGGGTCGTCGCCCCGATTATGGGCAAGATGGGACGCCGGATGGTCGATATCGGAAACCTTGTCACCGGCTCCCCGAGCGACAGCCCCTTGTCCACGATCGTCTCGATCGATCCCATCTACGTTTACTTCGATGTCGACGAGCACTCGTTGCTCCGGTATCGCGCCGCGGGTAATGCGGCCCTCGCGCGAGCAGAGGGTCCGATGCTCAGCGTCAAGGATTTGAAGATCCCGTTGGAGATCGCGCTGGAAAACGACGAGGGGTATCCGCACACGGGCGTGATCGATTTCGCGGACAACCGGGTCAACAGGTCAACGGGGACGATCCAAGTTCGCGGGGTTCTTTCCAACGCCCGGCACCAGTTCGTGGACGGCCTCCGTGCCAGGGTCCGAATCCCGGGGAGCGAGTCCGGCAAGAAGGTGCTCCTCACGGAACGCGCGGTCGGGTCCGAGCAGGGACGGCGCTATGTCTTCGTGGTGGACGACAAAAATGTCGTTGCGAGACGGGACGTCGAGGTCGGGCGAGCCTACGGTCGACTGCGGGCCGTCACGGGTCTCACCGGGACGGAGAAGGTCATCGTGAACGGGATCCTGCGCGTACGGGAAGGGGCACGAGTGGAACCGCATCAGATTCCGATGCCGGACGCCGAACCGACCAAATCTCCGGATCGATGACGGGTCGCTAGCCTCAGGAGGACCACCAGACGATGTTCGCTCGCTTTTTCGTCGATCGGCCGATCTTCGCCACCGTCATCTCCGTTGTGATCATCATCGTGGGCCTCATCGCGCTCGTCAAGCTGCCGGTCGCCCAGTATCCGGAGATCGCTCCGCCCACGATCACCGTATCAGCCGTCTACCCCGGGGCCAATGCCCAGGTCGTCGCTGACACGGTCGCCACGCCGATCGAGCAGCAGGTCAACGGCGTCGAGGGCATGTTGTACATGAGCTCCCGCTGCACCAACGACGGCCAGATGATCTTGGATGTGACCTTCGCGCTTGGCACGAACATCGACATGGCGCAGGTTCTCGTCCAAAACCGCGTGGCAATCGCCCAGGCCAAGCTGCCTAGTGACGTTCAGAAGCAAGGGCTCACGATCAAGAAGAAGTCCCCCTCCATCCTTCTCTGCATCAATTTCCTCTCGGAGAAGGAGACGGATCCCGTCACCAAAAAGCCGCGCTACAAGTACGATCAGCTCTTCATGAGCAACTACGTGACTCTTCAGGTCAAGGATGCCCTGGCACGGATCCCAGGCGTCGGCGATGTGTCGATCCTTGGCCCCAGAGACTACTCGATGAGGGTCTGGCTCGATCCCGAGAAGCTGACCGCCCGTCAGATCGCTGCCAGCGACGTCGTCAAGGCCCTGCGGGAGCAGAACGTCGTGGTGGCGGCCGGACGACTCGGACAGCCCCCCGCGACTCCGGGTCTCGACTTCCAACTCACCCTCAACACCCAGGGACGCCTGATCGAACCAGGTCAGTTCCGGCAGATCGTCGTGAAGACGGATCCGAAAGGCAGCGTCACGTATCTGGGTGACCTCGTGGCCACGGACAGACCCGGCCAGAACGGAATCGAGCTGGGAGCTCAAAACTACGACGTCAACAGCTACTTGGACGACGATCCATCCGCCACGTTGGCCCTATTTCAGCTCCCCGGATCGAACGCCCTGGAAACGGCGGAACGAATCAAGACGACCATGAAGGAGCTGGCGAAGAGGTTTCCAAAGGGCCTCACGTACAAGATCCTCCACGATACGACCGAATTCATCAACGAGTCGGTGCACGAGGTCTACAAGACCCTCTATGAGGCGTTCATCCTGGTTTTCATCGTCGTTCTGGTCTTCCTGCAGGATTGGCGGGCCACACTCTTGCCGATGATCGACGTGCCGGTGTCGCTGATCGGAACGCTGGCCGTGATGGCGGTGATGGGTTTCTCGCTCAACAACCTCTCGCTGTTCGGTCTGGTTCTCGCCATCGGGATCGTGGTCGACGATGCCATTGTCGTCGTCGAGAACATCGAAAGTTGGATGGCCAGGGGGCTGCCGGCCAGGGACGCGACGATTCGGGCCATGGATGAGATCACGGGCCCGGTGATCGCCATCACGCTGGTGCTCTCTTCGGTGTTCATCCCGACCGCCATCATCGCCGGTATCGCGGGTCAGTTCTATCGCCAGTTCGCCCTGACGATCGCCACGGCCACGATCATCTCCGCCATCAACGCGATGACGATGGCGCCGGCGCGCGCCGTGGCACTCATCAAACCCCATGGCCACGGCGAAAAAACCGAAGCGCTGCCCCGCCTGGCGGTCGGACTCATCGCCGGCTTCCTCGGTTACCGGTTCCTGACCCCGATCGTCGCCGGCTGGCTGGGGATACAGCTGCCAGCTCACGAAACGGCTGAGTCGGTGGAGAGCGCTGCCTTAGGATCCCTTCCCTATGTGGAAGGCGGATCCGCCCTCGTCGGGTTCGCTGTCGGCTGGATCGTCAACGGGTTCGTCAACGGCGTGCTCCTCCGCTTCTTCAAGATGTTCAACGCATGCTTCGAGTGGTTCACCGCGGGTTACGGACGGACGGTCCGTGGCATGGTTCGGATCTCGATCGTGATGCTCCTCGTGTATGCCGGTCTCATCGGCTTGATTTTCGTGGGTCTCAACGAAGTCCCGATGGGCTTCATCCCGGATCAAGACAAGGGGTTCCTCATTGCCCACGCGGCACTTCCGGACGGAGCAAGCCTGGAACGGACCGAGCATGTCCTCCAGCGGCTGGGGCAGATTGCGCGCAAGGACCCTGCCGTCGGCCACGTGATCCGCGTGCCCGGATACTCCATCGTCACCAGCAACAACCTCTCGAACGTGGGAGGAATGTTCATCCTTCTCAAGCCTTTCGATGTGCGGGCCGGAAAACCGGTACTCTCGGCGGGTGCCGCCGTTCGCCGGTTGAGAAAGATCTTCCGCGACGAGGTTCTGGAAGCTCAGGTCGCCGTGTTCGGTGCCCCACCCGTCGACGGACTCGGAAGCACCGGCGGCATCAAGCTCCAGGTTCAGGACCGAGGAGGTCTCGGCTTGGAGACTCTCCAAGGCGCTGTCGCGAACGTGATCGAGCGAGGGAATGCCCAGCCAGGGCTCGTCGGTCTGTTCACGTCGTTCAGCGCGTCCCAGCCCCAGCTCTTTGTCGACATCGACCGGGTCAAGGCCAAGAAACAGGGCGTGGCCCTTTCCGACGTGTTCGACACGCTCCAGACCTACCTGGGATCCGCGTACGCGAACGACTTCACGCTCTACAACAGGCCCTGGCAGGTCAACGTGCAGGCCGATTCGCGGTTTCGACTGAGGCCCGATGACGTTGGGCACCTCAAGGTGCGTAACGCGGGGGGTGACATGGTTCCGCTCAGCACCCTGGTCAAGGTTCGGGACGTGACCGGACCCTCCATCGTCAATCACTTCAATATGTACCCGTCCGCCGATGTGTCCGGAAACCCGGCCCCAGGGACCGGTTCGGGCGACGCGATCGCGAAGCTCGCAACCGTCGCCGCGGCGGAGCTCCCCTCCGCCATGGGGTTCGAATGGACCGAGATCGCCTACCAACAGGTGGAAGCCTCCAAGGATCTGTTGACCAAGCTCATCTTTCCGATCGCGATCGTGTTCGTGTTCCTCGTTCTCGCCGCCAAGTACGAGAGCTGGTCGCTTCCCATAGCGATCCTTCTCATCGTCCCCATGTGCGTGTTGGGGGCGCTTGGAGGGCTGTACATGTGGGGAATCGACCTCAATCTCTTCGCCCAGATCGGACTTGTCGTCTTGGTCGGCTTGGCCGCGAAGAACGCCATTCTCGTCGTCGAGTTCGCAAGCCAGTTGCAGCAGCAGGGCAAGGATCGCGTCGAAGCCGTGGTGATGGCCGCTTGCCAACGATTGCGGCCGATCCTGATGACGGCGTTTGCCTTCATCCTGGGTGTCGTCCCTCTGGCTGTCGCCACCGGTGCCGGCGCGGAGATGCGGGTGGCGCTCGGGATCGCCGTGTTCTTCGGGATGCTGGGAGTGACCCTCTTTGGGCTCGTGTTCACACCGGTCTTCTACTCCGTCATCCGGTGGCTCACCGACGGTTCAGGCAGCAAAACCTCGAACTAGGAAAGCCGACGGAAATGAGAGGTTCTTCTGACCGGCACAAGGTGCCTCCTCTAAGGAGCCTCTTCTAATGAAGTTGTCGCTCGTGCATCCGTCGTGGTCTGGAGAATTTGGCCCGTATGCATCGGCGGCCTCGAAGGTGTCGACATTCCCCCCCCTGAACCTATGCCTCGTTGCGGCCATAGCAGAACGGCAAGGTTACCAGGTGCAGCTGATCGATGGACACATCGAAGGGCTGAGTCACTCAGAGATCCTTGGAAAGCTCAGGCTGTTTGAGCCGGACCTGGTCGGCATGACCTCGTGCACGCCGTTCTTTCACGACGTTCTGTCGTTGGCGGCCGCGATCAAAGATGAGCTTCGAATTCCCATCATGGTCGGTGGCACCCATGCATCGCTGTGCCGCGAGGAGGCCTTTGCCGATTCGATCGATTACCTCTTCGTGGGCGAGTGTGAACTCAACGCGCCGGAGTTCTTCAGAGAGCTTTCGCACGGAAACCGATTTCCCGATGTGCGGGGTGTCTTGATGCGCCGCGAGGGTAAGATCGTCTATCACGGCGACGCGCAGACGCTCGATAATCTCGACGAGGCACCTTTGCCGGCCCGGCATCTCCTCGCAAACGACCGGTACTTCTTGGGCACTTCAGGTGGCAGAAAATTGTACACTTCGGTACAGATGAGTCGCGGGTGTCCCTTTTCGTGCGTGTTCTGTGCCAACGATCTGCACGGAAAGAGGGTACGTTTCAGAAGCCCGCGGCTCGTTGGTGACGAGCTCGAGTGGGTCGTCCGAAAGCTGGGGGCCACCCACGTATTCTTCGTGGATGACACGCTCACTCTGAATCGGGAGTTCATCCTTGCGGTCTGTGACGAAATCGAGCGACGAGGACTCAACTTTTCGTTTGAGGGCAGCACCAGGGCCAATCTTTGGGACGAGGAGCTCGTGAGGCGACTGAGACAGTGCGGACTGGTTCGAATCAGCTTCGGCCTGGAAACAGCAGACCCTCGGGTGAGGGAGATCATCAAGAAGAATGTCCCCCTGGAGAGCTACGTCGAGGCCAACAGGCTCTGCAATCGCCTTGGGATCGAGACCATCAACTCCGTGATCATCGGGTTACCGGGCGACACCCGCGACGGAATCGAACAGACGATTCGGTTCCTGGCGAATGCCCGGGACCTACACCATGTCACCTTCAACATAGCGGTGCCGTATCCCGGAACCGAACTGCACAGGATGGCTGTCAGCGGGATGCATGGGCTCAAGCTGCTCGACCACGATTTCTCGAAATACCAAAGATACGGATCTGCCGTCATGGAAGTGAACGGGATTTCTCCCGCCGAGCTGATCGCGCTTCAGCAGAGGGCGCTGTTCCGGATCTACATGCGGTGGTGGAGAATCCTTCCAACGCTTCGCAGATTCGGATTGAGTACTGTTCTGACGACGGCCTGTAGGCTGTTGCTCCCCAGCCGGTGGAGTCGACGACTTGAAGCCGGCCGTTCGGTCTCCAAATGAACGCAAAAAGCCCCTGACAGGAGAGACCAGGTCACCTCTTGGGCGATGCGATCAGGGCGATGTCTTCGTCGGGCAACGACTTGGCCAGCTCGATATCGAGAAGCGCCACGATCTGCGACTCCCGGATCAAACCCGTGAAGTCGACGATCCTGTTACCGACGAGCAAGAAGACATCGGGAACCAGCGCTCCGGCATCACCAAAGGAAGTGAGCCGTTCGATCATGTCGTGGATCTGTCCGCGGACAGCGCCAGGCTTTGTCGAGACGACCAGGGCGTTCGACAGTTTGAGCCGGATCGTGCCCTCCCGATCGATCACCCGGACCCGCACCGATTCATGACTGAGGAACCCGAAAAGCCTCCTTCTGACGACCCTGTGGGCGAGCGCGAAGAGAAAGGTCGTCCGGCCCTCGATCTCGAGGTCTTCCGGACCCACACGAAGCGAGGCCGCGCAGCAGGCAATACGCTTTTCCTCGCTCAGTTCCTTCAGACCGAGGTCGCGCGTCCGGAGCTCGCTCGACCCCATGGCCACGGCGACGACCTTCTTGTTCTTGGGGTCGATCTCGACAGTGACTTCGATGGTCTCAGGGACCGCCCCCATCGAAAGAACGGACTCGAGCGCTTCCTGACGGATCGCGAGGAGATCCGCCTCGGTCGGGTTCATCACGGTCCTCTCCACGGAGTCACGGATCATCCCCAAGGCGGCTCCGATGGCGGAGATGACCTCCAGATTGTCGGCGAGCTTGAAAGGGACGCCCAGCTGTTGGGCCGTGAATGGAACGAGCGCCGGCGCTCCACCCCCACCGCCCACGAACTCGATCGACTCACGGTCGAGTTTGTACTCCCGGATCAACCGCCCGATGACCGGCTCGATCTTGCGGGCGGATGCGGTGAGGATCTCGGTGGCCAGGGCGGTCGCGGAGCGTCCTAATCGGTCCGCCAGCGAAGAGAACGCGCTTTCCACGGCTTCGGTGTTGGCCGACCCGTGCCCTTGGGCCTTGCTTCCAAGACCAAGGAACGTGGCAGCGCACGTTGGGGTGAGGGTGTACCGGTTCCTGCTTCCCCGCGCGGCCCGGATCGCCAGGTAGTCGTCGGGATCGCCGGGCATGGGACTCACGCGCTCGAGCTCCAGCTCGCGAAAGTCGACTCCTTGAGAAAACGATACGTAGCCGAAATTCGCGATGTGGGCGCTGCGGGGTCCCACGTCGACGATCGTCGATCCCTGCATCCGGGGAACCGATCCTCCGGCGACACCAAGCGTCCTGACGTCGAGAGTCCTGAGGTGGAGAGGATAGCCGGCGATCTGAGCGCTCTTCACCTGTGGCTTCCCGTTTCTTATCACGGAGATATCAGTGGACGTGCCCCCCACCTCCAGAAACACGCCGTCCGTGATCTTCACGCACATCAGCGCGGCGGCGACACCCGCGGCGGGTCCGGACAGCATCGTCATGATCGGCCTACGACGCATCTCGTCGATGTCCATGATCCCGCCATCCGAACGCATGACCATCAGCGGCGCCCGGATGCCGCAGTCCCGGACCGACCGTTCCGTCAAGGATGCCGTCTCGAGCATCCTGGGCATCATGCTCGCGTTCAAGACCGCGGTGCGGGTCCTCACCCGGATCCCGTAGAGCTTGGAGAGGGAGCTGGCCGCCGTAGCCAGAAGGCCCATCTCCGTAGCCACACGGACCACGAGCTCTTCGTTGGAGGGATCGTCGACGCCGAACGCCTCCGTGGCGACAACAACCTCTGCCCCCTTCTCGACCAAACCGCCGATGGTCACACGAACGCTCTCCGGGGTGAGAGGCGTCGACACGTCGAGGAACCGGAACCGGGTCTTGAGACTTTTCCCGCGAGAGACCTCGATGTTGCCGAGGTCGGCCTGTTTTCGGGCGATCCATCCCTCCAGCCCTTGGCCCATACAGACGATGCCCACGACAGCCGTGTCGCCCTCCAAGAGCGCGTTGGTGGCCTGGGTCGTGGAATGGGCGATGAGGATCACCTCGTCGGGATCGATCCGGGCCTTTTCCAGAAGCTTCTTCAACGAGTCGGCCACGCCCTTGGCAACGCCCTCGCGGGCGGTGTGGGTCGTGGGGACACACGCCTTCCCAACGATCGAGTAATCGGCGATGTCGAGAGCCACCGCGTGGGTGAACGTTCCCCCGACGTCGATGCCGATCTTGATCTTACGCTGTCCCATGGGTTTCGAGGTCAACCGCGCATGTAGAGGGCTGCCGACGTGGCCAATCCCAGCACGGCCAAGGTCCAGGTATAGGGAATCGTGTTCCAGAGTACTTTCTGCACGTCGATTCGCATCTCGTTGGCGAGCCAGACGTTGTGGGTGTTCGTGGGGTCGCTGATGCCCTGCACTTGCCCCACCGACATCAGAAGCCCCATCACGGCGCTCGGATTGAGACCGCTGGCCAGGAAGACGGCAGCCAGCCCGTATCCCATGCCCCAGACATTGAGAGGTCCCCGATAGAGGGCGAGCGGCGCCATCGCCGCGAAGATCAAGACGTACGAAAACGCTCCGGTCGGCACGAGCCAGCGCATCGCCGGTTTCAAAAGGTTCAGCACCGGCCATCCGTCGGGATAGGCAGGAATCGCGGTCCCCGGCCCCATGATGGCGACCAGGAGCATCCCGATCCCGAACATCAGGACCACGGCGGGCATGGCCACGGCCCCTCCCTCGAACAGCGACTGAATGAACAGGTTGAGACGCCCTTTCCTGTACGTCGCCACGAAGGCGTAGACGAGACCGATGAGAAAAGCCGCCACGAAGTGGACACCGAAGAGCAAAATGAGGAACAGCGGGAACAGCGGCGAGACATAGGAGCTCCAGTGGATCCCGTCGCGCTCGCCGCGGCCGGTGGCGGCCCGCCACGCCGCCAGAAGAAAGAGGCACGACAGACACCCGCCGATCAGCCCTCTGGCCATGAGGCAGCCCGCGTCCGCGAACCGGACGAGGTGAGCGTGGGCGTCAGGAGAGAGCCCGTACCGGTAGCCCGCGATCGAGAGTCCCACAAAGCAGAACAGCGCGAACCCCTTGAGCAGAAAAGGGCCGACGTCCATCTCCTGACCGTCTCGACGAAGCTGGATCGTGATGTAGACAAGGGCCATGACAAACGTAACCGCGAACATCACGAAGGCAAACGGCCTGATCTGAGGGACGGTCAACCGCATGACCGTCATGTAGACGGCCCAGTTGGTGACGTTCAAGGTGCCACCGATCGAGAGCCCGAAAAGGAAGATGCCCACGATCGTCATGGGACCGATGCCGACGGACGACATGATCGGCATCACGATCGTGGCCACCATGATGATCGCCCCGAGTCCGGACAGGGTCGTGAAGAGAAGCGCTATCGCCGACAGCATGAGGACGGCGATGCACCAGGGGTTGTCTCCGGATAGCTCGGCGCCTCGTTTGATGAAGCTTTCGGCCACTCCGGTCCTCTGCAGAAGCACGCTCAACATGCAGCCGAACATAGTGACCGTGTAGGCGGAGTGGAGTCTTAGCACGCCCTGTCCGATGACGTACTCCGCGATGTCGCTCGCTGAGACTCCTCCGACCACAGCTGTCTGGATGGCCATCAGCGGCAAAGCCACGAGGGCGGGGATCACTCGGAAGAACATGAGGAGCGCCATCATGATAAACAGCGCGATGAGGGCCAAGACCTGGACAATCTCCATAGAGACCGTTCCACTAAAGTCGGCCTTTCGGCTTCGACTGCGCCGAAGGGTGTACCAGAAGCAAAGCCCCCTCCCTCTGACCGTGCACACGAGTTCAAGGGGCGGGGAGCAAGAGTCTCGATCTGATCTCCATGGAAGTGCTCTTTTGGGGAAGCGCTCTCTGGCCGCTGGGCCTAAATCGAGCGGGCCTGGAACCTCCGGATCAAGGCTTTGCCGCCCTCTTCAGGTCGACGACGATTCCGTTGGCCTGTGCCCAGCCCTTCCAAGCCTTCAGGGTCGGCTCCAACGTCTGGCCGCTGATGGCCTCCAGAGCCTGATGGGCGAGCGGAGCCAGAACCTTGGTGTCGTCGACGAGAAGAGCGATGAGCGCCGGAACAACGGTCTTGCTCCTCGACTGCTTCGCGAGAACGGTCGCGTAGAGCTGAATGTACCACTTTTCGTGACGGAGCGCCCGATCGAGCAATACCAGGGCCCGTGGATCAGCCAGGTGATGAGAAAGACTGCGGAGAGCCTCGAATTTGTACGGCGCTTTCGGATCCTCCAGGATCTTGTCGACCTCGTCGATCGACAGGCTCTCCTTTTCGATCTGGACCATGAGCTGAGCGTGCTGCTCCAGGCGAAGAAGGACGAGTGTGAGAGTGACGACGAGACAGAGGATGGCGACCAACGCGGCTCTAAGATAAGTGCGATAGATGTCTGCCCGGGTTCGACCGAGTCTCTGGAGCTGAACCGCCCGTTCCAGATCCTCCGGCTTGCACGCCCCCAACTCCACGAGGATCTCACCCAGCTTGCTCTTCTGAAGCTTCAATGCCTTGTCGAGTGACTCTCGAGAGATGATGCCCTCGTCGACGAGGATCTCACCCAACCGACGCTGGCGGCGTACAGCAGTGCCGCACTTCGAGCACACCAAGTCGTCCAGGGTCAGAGGGGCGTCACACTTGGGACATTGGTCCTGAGTCATATTCATGGCGTCCTCTTCTCAAGTATGAAAGATGCGGTCCTCTACTGATAGTGCACCTGGCTTCCGGCGATCCGCCGCTGGACCATGGTCAGGGCAAAGATGATCCCGAACAGGACATACGCGATGGCAGATGCGTAGCCAAGCCTGTCCGATCGAAAAGCGGTCTCATAGAGATAGAAGACGACGACACGGGCCGAATCGGCTGGAATTCCGTCGTAGAGCATGTAGATCTGCGTAAAGACCTGGAACGACGAAATCGTGGTCATGACCAGGATGAAATAGGTGGTAGGCGTCAAGAGCGGCCACGTCACGTTCCGGAACGATTGCCAGGCTGAGGCTCCATCGATCCTGGCAACCTCGTAAAGCTCACGGGGAATGGTCTGGAGACCGGCCAGAAAGATCACGACGTTGTAGCCCAGCCCCTTCCAGACGGAAAGCGCGATCACCGCCAGCATAGCCACGCTGGGACCCACCGGAAACCAAGCAGGAAGGCCAAGGCCAAGCTTGCGGGAACAGAGCAGGAAGAGTCCGTCGTTTTGTTGGAGCCAGTCGAACCCCTGCCAGCCGAACAGGTGGTTCAGCAACCCGTACTCCGCGTTGTAGACCCATTTCCAGACCAGAGAGATCGCCGCGACCGACGTGATCACCGGGAGGAAATAGATGGTGCGGTAGATCCCTCTCCCTCTGATCTCGGTGTCGAGGAGAATGGCCACGAAAAGCGAGAGGACGACCGCGGTTGGGACCGTGCCAAGAACGAACCAAAGTGTATTGACAAGGCTGTCTCGGAACTGAGAATCAACGGCGAGTTGACGAAAGTTGGCGAGTCCGACGAAACGCGAGGTATAGATCGAGACGTCCTCGTAGAGCGAAAGCGAGAGACAGGTAAAGACCGGGACGATATGGAAGAGTCCCACGACCAGAAACGCCGGCAGAATATAGAGATAGGCGATCCAATCGATCGACTCACGGGCGCTGACGACCAGCTTCACATCGTCGTTCCCTTGGGGCAGCGGACCCTCGGGAGCCAGGTCTCGAAGTCGAACTTGGGACTGTTCTTGGCGTCGTGGCAGGAGACACAGGTCGCTTTGAGCGAGGCCCTCGTCCGGATCTCGGGGGTGTTGTGTCGGCTGCCAGGAGCATGGCAGCTCTCGCACTGCACCGACTCCAGACCGGTCACGTCCGTGATGGACTTGGTCTCGGGTCTGTTGCGGGTCTTGGCGAACCCTGTCGTGTGGCACGCGAGGCATTCCACATCCTGGGTCTTGTTCTTCTTCTTGAGGGTCTCGAAAGCGTGTGCGTGCAGTGTTCCTTTCCAGAACTCGTCGTGTTTGGGATGGCACTGTCCGCAGAGCGTCGCCCCCCAGTACACGTCCGAGGTGTCCTCGCGGGTCGGTTGGGGGGAGGCCTGGGAGACCTTCCGGGCCTCGTCGGTAACCCATTTGTTGTAACCGGCGACGAGGGCGGCGGTCTTCGGGTCTTCCTTGATCGACAGATCCACGGGAATCGCCTCGGAGATCACGCGCTCCGCGGGCGTTCTCAAAGCCTTTGATGCGCCCGGATCCCGGCGAGCCGGCTTCAGTTCCACGTGGCCCATATACTTGCCTTGGTAACCGGCCTGGTACACGGCGGTCTTCTCGATGATGGTGCCGCTTCCCAGAGTCTCTCTGGAATGGCCGCCGATGATGAGGTCGATACCGGGCACGAGTCGGCACATGGAACGGTCGAGATCAGCCCCCTGATGGGTGAGAGCGATGATGACGTCGACCTTGCCGCTCAGACTCCGGACCGCGGCTTTGCAGCACTCCACGACGTTGTCGACGAGAAGAGTCTTGCCCTGGTCCTGAGGAAGGGGTCGTTGAACCGAAAGCAGGCCCAGGAATCCGACACGGAGTCCGCCGACTTCGCACATCGCCGTCGCCGGAAAAGCCAACTCGTTTCCGACTTTGAGGTTGGCACAGATCGGATGCATCCCCGCCATCTTCACCAGCTCCCGGTACTTTGTGAGTCCCAGGGCAAGGTCCGACTCGCCGGGAACGACCAAGCTGTAGCCCATTATTTTCGCCGCCTGGGCGAGGATCTCGGCCTTTCTGGTCGCCTGAGCCAGCTCGAACTGCTGAAGCGTCTGGTCCCTGAAGAAAAAATCGCCTGAATCGAGGAGTAGCACAGAAGGGCCGCTCTTTCGTCGCTCCAAGATGAGGCCCGCCCGCCGGGCGAGGCCGCCCATTTTCGCCCCCCCTCAGCCACAGGGATCGAGCTGTCCCATCACGTTGCTCGTGAAATAGATCGCGACCCCTGGAGCCGGACGGGAGATAGACGGGACGGATAGGGGAAGAGAAGAAGCGAACGATGAAGGTTGAGGGGAAGCGACAGAGGACGGTGCCAGACTGGGTTTGATCCCCTGAATGGGGGACGGTGGCGCGGGCGTCTGAGGATGAGCCGGGGCTGGAGCGGGGATCGATCCGGGAGGAGGTGAAACCGCCGCGACCGCCGCGCGGGTCTTCAACTCAGTTGGTGGCCCGCCGACAAGGGCATCGGTCGCCCAAGAAAACGACAGAGCGAGGACTACCCACCCCAAGCTCCGCGGCAACCCGATCCAACGGAAAAACCGTGAGACCATAAGTCGTTCGATTTGGAGGAGACCTCCACAGAAGCTGACCAGATCAGACTCGACACTATCAAAATGTACCACGGCAGTCCGAAGCGGGCCATAAAAAAAGGACCCCCCACTGGGCTTTTGTCGAGTATACTGCAACCCGTTTTCTTGCCGGGCTTGTCCTTATGGACTTCTCCGGGAGCCCTATGATACGACGAGATCTCAGGTCGCAAGAGCCCGGCCCAAAGTGGGCTCAGGTCTCCTCGTGGTTGGCGAATCGCTCCGCGGGGTTGGGCGTTTTGTTGCTGTTCGCCGTCTCGCTGGCAGGACCCCTGCCCGGCTTTTCGGCTTCGGGAGCACCTCAACCTTTGCCGCGTGCGCCGCAGGCCAACGCGGAGCCGGAGCCGGACGAAGGCGATGACACCGGTCGCCGCCCGACAGACCCGGACAACCAGAGTCTGCCGCCCGAGATCCGCGAAGACGTGGAACAGCCCCCCCCTCCTCCCCCTCCAGAAGCTCTCGACTCGCAAAGACAGGAGACACAGGAAGAACCGGCTGCGGAAGCGCCACCTGTTCGAACACCACCGGCCGTTGGCCAGGGTGGTGTGGTGGAGAAGTCCGAATCAGAGCTTCAGACTGGTCCGTCCCCGGCCCTAAAGGAGACTCAGGTCTCCGGTCCGACCACGGAGCCAAAACGCAGAAAGGGACGGCGATCGCAATCAACGGACAAAGAGGTTCATGGCCGACGTTTTGAGAAGGAAGCAGAGGCCGACGCACGCGAGATGAACAAACTCAACCGGCAGATCGAGCGAGAAGCTGCCGAACGAGACCGGACAACACGGAAGAAGAAGTCCAGAGGGTCTGGGAGCAAGGAAAAGAACATCGTTCCCGACGGATCCGAGGAGCGGGGAGCCAGGGCCTCGTTGCCCTCTGCGCCCCCAGCGCCCTCTGTGCCCTCCGGTGAATCTTCCAGTGCCATTGCCCGTCTCAGGTCCTGGCTCACCCAACAGACTTCCCCCTCCCCTATTCCCTTGCCCGTGGCCTCACCCGTGGGCAGTCCCACTCCTCAACCCTCCTCGGGCAAAAAGGGCCGACGCAAGGGCAAGCAGAAACCGGGCGGGGCGCCATCAACGAGTGCGAGTGCGAGTGCGAGCTCCGGACCGGCTGGTGCCGCATCGAGTCCGTCGCCTTCGAGGGAACCGGAGAACCGACGGTCGAGACGACGGAAGGAGGATTATTCCCGGGTTGGAGGGGAAGCCCCGCTCACGGTCGACTCTACCGACCGGACGGCCGTTCAGGCGGTCACCCAGACTGTGGCTGTGTGCGAGCCGCTCAAGGAGGTCCTCCACTCGATCGTCGACCGCCCGAGAGTGCCCTTTGAACAGGATATCGCCGTGGCCTACCTCGGCTATCTGGGCGACAGCAGCCGCCTCTCGATTCTGCAGAAGAAGATCGACGATCAGACCCTCGATGATTCTCAGAAACTCCCGATCCTTGCGACACTCGTGGATTCCTATGGGGACGTCGTTCACAGGGAATCACTCTACCGAATCGTCGACAGTCCGGCCTCCGCGTCGTTTCAGAAGCTCTGGGCGCTGGAAATCCTGACCCGGCTTGCGGACAAGACCCGAATCCAGGCTCTCCAAAAGATCGTGGATGACCGTCAGTCCGATCAGTCCGAACAGCTACGGGCGCTGGCCGCCCTGGCCGACCTGCAAGACGACAGCCGAAAAGACGCGGCTCGCCGTCTCTCCAACGATTCCAGCCTGTTCTTGGCCACCCGTCTCCAAGTCTTGGCCATCCTGGGCCGAATGCAGAAAGATCAGGGGCTTCCCGAGCTTAAGAAGCATATGAACGCGCACCACATCTCCGTGGAGGAACGACTCTCCATCGCTTTCGACCTGTGCCTTCTGGGTGAGGAGTCAGCCGCAGAGTTCTTCGAGCGGGTCGTGGAACGAGAGGCCGACACGATCTTCCATCAGCTTCGGGCTCTTCACGGATTGGCTCTCATGTCGCGCTGTGAATACCTCGGAGTCCTGGCGAAGATCGTCCAAGGGGGGAAAAAGCCGAGCGCGGTCGCGGCGCGGATCATGGTGATGATGGGAGACCGCAGCCGGATCACCGATCTGTTGAAGGCGGCCCGAGAAGGCGACCTCGACGCCATCAGGACTCTGGTCCTGGCCCACGTGATGGACACCCAGAAGCTCACCAGCAAGGAGCTCTACCGTCAGCCACGCCTGCGGTCGTTGGTGGCGCCTTAACCCTACGCCCTCACTCCGACGGTCGTGGCGTCGCGGGTTTTTTTTCGAATCTTGTCGGCAAAGCGAGCCAGAGCGTCTGAGCAGTCCAGCGGGCCCACGCGGAGCTCCACGAGAACCAGCCGGTCGGATTCTCCGCGGGCGATCTCGAGAGCTTTGGCCAGGTCCCCCTCGGTGCGGACCTCGAGGCCGATCGATCCGGATCCGAATACGGCCGGAAGCTCATGGTATTTCCAGTTCTGAAGGTCGTTGTAGAGCCCGTCCTCGTGAATCAGTCGCTCAATGGTGTAACCCTGGTTGTTCAACACGAAGATCACAGGGTGGCAGTCGTATCGAAGAAGGGTGGAGACCTCTTGGGCCGTCATCTGAAAGGCTCCATCACCCACCAGGAGCACAGGTCGTTTTGCCGGCTTCGCCAGAGCGACCCCCAGAGAGGCCGGCACGGTGTAGCCGATGGACAGGTAGTACGCCTGGACCATGAAGTTCTCCGGCTCCTCCACGTGCAGCTCCGATGCGCAACAGAGAGCATCTCCCGTGTCGGCCATCAGGATCATGGAATCGTCGAGGAAGGCATCCAGTCCGCTCTGAAAGCGTCGAACCGTGAGCGGCTTATCGGGATCCGCCACAAACGTGCCTCGAGCGGCCACTGGCTGAGCCGGATGGGACGCCAGGTAGGATCTCGGGGCGAGAGAGTTCGCAAGTCCGTCGAGGAAATCCGCCAGTCGGACGTCCGGATAGTCGTGGTGCTTGATTCGGATCCGATCGGTGTTTGCCAGAATCAATCGGCGATCGTCCAGCTTCGCCGAAAACAGGCCCGTGTCGAAGTCGGTCAGCCAGACCCCGAGCGCCAGCACACAGTCGGATTCCTCGATCTGCTCGCGGACAGCATCGAGACTCAATCCGCCTTGGTAGAGGCCCACAAATTGGGGGTGGAGTTCCGGGAGTACCGACTTACTGGAGACCGTGGTCGCGAAGGGAAGCTCGACCTTTTCGATCATCGCGAGGGCTGACCTCGCCAGATCGAAACGGAGCAGCTCCACTCCTGCGAGAACCATAGGGCGTTCGGATCGGTCGATGAGACGGGTCGCCTCCTCGACGCACTCGGACAGAGCCTCGGGATCAGAGCGAGGGGGCTTGACAAATGAAATCGGCTCAGGAGTCCTGCACCGGGCCAAGGCCATGTCCATGGGGATCTCGAGATAGACGGGTCCCTTTTTCGAAAGGCAGCTCGAGAGGACTCTATCGATCTCATCGGGAGCGGTACTTGGGTCCACGAGCAGAGCGGCGTCGCACGTAATCTTGCGAAACACGTCGAACTGCAGCCCGTAGTCGCGGGTCAAATGGTGCACGAGGGCGTTGCTCCGTCGGCGAGCTGTATGGGGAGCGCCGCTGATGACGACGACGGGAACGCGCTCCGAGAAAGCTCCGGCCACGGCGTTCACGAGGCTGAGTCCTCCCACGCCGAAAGTCACGACAACGGCTCCCAGTCCGTTCTGCCGTGCGTATCCGTCGGCCGCGTATCCGGCGTTTAGCTCATTGCAGTTACCAATCCAGCGGATCGGACTCCGCAGAGTCTCGTCCAGGAAGTCGAGAACGTAGTCGCCCGGCACCCCGAACAGATGCCGGACCCCTCCCTGTTCCAGTCGAGAAAGAAGATACCGAGCGATGGTCATACCCCGGTCTTGACTGCCCACGGAACACACCTCCATCTTTCTCCCGCTCAAGCTTCCGGCACCATCAAGGTAACACGTGCACACGGTCAGTGGATATCCTGAATCGACTCGACAGACCGCAACGAGCGGCCCGACTCTTGCTGCATTGTGACCGAGAGTCCTGGCTGACCGATGGAAAGGTCTGTTTGGGAAAATAGAGAATGCCGGGAGGGAGCAGGTGATGTACCTTTATCAACGCCGAAACGGCCGGTCCAAAACCCAAGGCGCAGGCTTTCCCCTATTAATCGTCGCCTTGGGAGTGTTCTTCTTCCCGGTGGTGGAGAACTCGGCGCGCGCTGAGGAGTACACGATTTCCGCGGGGACTCTTCCCCCCACTCGCGCCCTGGATTCCGTCTCCTATTCCTCGAGGCTGTCGAACGGCGAACATGGAGTCCCGGATCAGCAGGCCATGCCCTCGACCACAGGTACGGTGGTGAACCCTGTTCCCTTTGCGTCCTCGGGAGACTCCAACGTGGTTCGTCCATCCCCATTCGAGCCCTCTCTCCTTCCAAAGTGTCAAGTGGAGATCGAGCCTACCCTCGACCCTGATTCGCAGCCCAGCGCAAGCTTCCTGGCTCGCGTCAAGAGGGTCTACTCGATGAACGACGAAGCGGAGCAGCAGGCGGTATGGTCCTGGTTTCTGGCCGAGCCTTCCGCGCTGACAGAAGAGGAGCGCATCGGAAACGCGGTCATCCGACACATCCTGGCAACCGGTCGCTCCCGAAACGAGGCCAAGATCGAGGCTCTCAATCCCACGGCCACGCGGGGCTCCATCAGAAGCTCCAACGGGCTGACGACCGCCGCGTCTCCGTGGGGTCGCCGTGGCACAATATTGGTCGCAGGCACCCAGCTCAAACTCATCCCTCCGGCTGACGGTGTCTGGTACCGCATCGATTCCTCGTCAGGAAGTGGGTGGATTTGTGGGCTGTGGTTGGATCTTCAGTAGAGACTCCCTCGGAGCGAAGATCGATGGTTAGTCTCCCGGGGAGCCCGGTGCATTACCCATCTCAGAGGAGAGACTCCGCCTACTTCATGCTCGGTCTGGGCCTGCTCCTCATCCTCGCCGGAATCCTGGGGCTCGCTCTCTCGATGCTCTCTCGTCAGGCCAATCGTTCCGGGCACTGGTTCTGCACGGCGCAGCAGTCCTACAACCTGGCGGATGATGCCCTTCGACAAGCGGTCCGACATCTCGAAAAGTCGAGCACCGACGGGCACACAATCTCGAACGCGATCGCCGACGCGTGCGAGACGCTCTTTCGCGCGATGGGTGCCGCGACACAGCAGAGCGATCCTGTGGTGTTGCTGACCTCCAAAAATCCCGCGTCCATTCCCCCCGCTCTCGCCCACCAACTCGAAGCATACAAAGACCTGGACCCGGCCGTGGACGTTGTCGCCAAGATCATCGAGACCGGCCCGCTATGGACCGGTCTTCTCGAAGGTATCCCGGCTTCTTCCGGTGAGCGGAAAGGCCGAGTCATGATCATCTCCAAGGCATCAATGGGGCGCAAGATCGGAGTCCGGGTCGCTCGCTCGATCATCCTGGAAAGAGAGTTTAGGGTGGTGAGTCTTGTGCCTCCCCTGTTGGGGCGGTTCTCCCTTTTCGTCCAGAACGGACCGCTGAGGGAACCGAACGCTGTCAAAGTGCGCTTCGATCCCACGACCGGTGACGCGACGCCGGAGAGTGGTCCCATCCCCCTCGTGGTGCAGTCCGACGTGAAGATACCCCTGGTAGCGGCGGGGACGACGCGGCTGAGCCGATCCGCCCTGAAGAACGCCGTGCCTGATCCCCATTTCATCGATCATCAGGGATGGCTGTTCCTGGGAGGCGCCGGAAAGGGAGCATGGAGGCTTCGTGCAGCCCACGGGTACTCCGGATCGGGTGAAACCCCCCTTCTGCCCGGCCAGTACGTCCGAACACTGTTTCACGGATCACAGTCGGACGATTCGAGCTTCAAGTCGAGATTCGCGGCAGGATCGAGCCAAGGAGGCTCGCAGCTCTTCGATCTGTCCGCTCCCACGGATGGGCTCTACTACTTCTGTCATGGCTTCGCGTCGAACTACGAGATCATCGGCCTCGATCCTTCTCGATACTCGACGGTTCAAAACGGGCAGGGCCAGAGACGTGCCCTCGATTGTGGCTCAGGCGAAACCTCGCTCCTCCGGCTGTTCGGGACGGCCGACGAAGTCTCGCCCACGGTCGTGTTCGGCCCGGTTGCGCGGGTTCTCGTTCGCAAGGCCGTGGTCCAGGCGACTCGGCTCTCCGGAGGCCAGAAGATCGCTGGCATCCTGGGCAACGTGAGACTCATCATCCTCAGGCCGTCGGACCATGGAGCCAGGGCGAGGAGCCTGCTTTCATCCGCGTTCGGATCCGAGCAGGAACTCGAGGAACACGGTTCCGGGGTCGCCGAAGAACCGTTCTCACAGGCCCTCAACCTCGCGCTGGAAACCAAAGGCGAGGGAGAGTACGCCCCCGAAGGAGTCTTGAACCGACTTCCCGACACGATCGAACCGGTCCGTTTCTCGTCGACGTTGCTTCCCACCTTGGGAACCGTCCCCTCCGACTCCGGCATCCCCTCCGCAGCCCTCGAACGGCTGTGGAACGGAGAGATGGAATCGGCCAGCATCTATACCGGCAACCTCGAAAAGGGGTTCGGCGCCTTCATCGAGGCCCTCCGACAGAAGGTCACCGTCCGACTCAAAGGCAAAGACGCTCTCAAACGACTCAAGAAGGGCACGGCATTGAGGCTCCCCGGGGTCGTGCTGATCGACCAGGTCGAGCCCTTCTTTCTGGGGCAGATCGATCGGGTGGAAACGGGCGGAATCCTGATCACACGTGGTCCGATCCGAATCGATGGGAACATCTTGCGGGGCACCCGGGGAGAGCCCCTCACTGTGGTCAGCCTTGCCGGAAACGTCTCGATCGGTCAAGGTGTGAACCTGGTCGAGGCCTATCTGGTGGCCTTGGGTGGAAGAGTGAAGTTCCCTGCCGGCCCTGTGACGATCTCGGGAGGGGTCGCATGCCGGGACTTTGACCTCGAAACCCTGAAGGACTCTCCGGCGGCCCGAGTCATTCGCTACTTCGCAGATTTTGACCCGGTAGGCCCCAAAGCGGCCTCATTCTTGCGCGTATTTTTCGGTGGCGAGGACAAAATCATCGTGGGTGGCGAGGCGGGATTGTGAACAGACGATCGAATGGCGTGACACTCGTGGAGCTCGTCGTGGCGTGCTCCCTGGGATTGTGCATCCTCCTCGTTTTTCACGAGGCTTGCTCGCACCTCAGCCAGGGAGAGCGTTCGATCGACAAGGAGTCCGCCAACGCGATCAAGGAAGCCGAAATGATGGAGAAACTCCTTCAGGACGTCCGCTCCTCGGCCTCGATCGAGTCTCTCGGCAGCGGCGAATACAGGATCATGCGATACGTCATGGGATCGAAGGGAGCCAAAGAGGCGGAAGTCGTTTGGAAGCTGAACAAAGGCTCGCGAGTGACCAGACACATTCAGGGAAAGCTCGATTGGGAGTACAAGTTCCCTGCGGGCGCGAACTCCCGAGATGTGCAGTTCCGATTGAATCTGGAGGCGGTCCGCGATGTGGGCAACGCCCTGTAGGACACCTTCAAAAGCCTCGTGCAAAGGTGGTCGACGTGCCTTCTCGCTGCTCGAGCTTCTGATCTGCCTGGCGATCTTCTTGATCGTTCTCATCCCGGTGACCAACCTCTATCTGTCGAGCCACAGGGTCGGGCACGCGGCGCGGAAACTCGTGGACGCCACGCTCCACGCACAGAATCTACTCGATCTCGCGAGCTCGATCGATTGGTCCGGTCCAGAACAGACGACCACGGAAAAGACAGGAGCCTCGGCACTCTCGAAGTCCTTCTACGACGAGGATGACGAGGTTGTCCGGTCTCAGAATCCGGGGCCAGACAAGCCGAAGCCGCACGGAGCCCGGCCACACTGCACCCTGTCCGTGCCCCAAGGGGACGAGATGGTTCTGTTGGACGAGCGTCCCAATCAATCCGACGCCGGCAGTGGAGAACTCGCCACACTTCTGACGAAGAACCCGGTACCCTTTGCTGGCCTTTCCCGGAAAGTGGTTGTCAAGCCGATCTCGACGGACGAAGCGGTTCTGAGCGTGGAGGTCTCCTGGCAGGACGATCCCAAACAGCCATCGACCGGCCGTCGAGTTGCACTCCAGAAGCTCGTCGCCCTGGATAACTAGGGCCGGTCGGCTGTGTTGCCCGGCGACGACGTATGTTGCCAGCGGGCAACACGGTGAATCGCCAGAGAGACAGTCCCCGATTCTGTTTTCCGCTATCCGCTGAATGAGGCGCCAAGACGGCCTGAGATTAAGCCCTGCGCTCCACGCGGAAGACGTGGGCCGGTTGCACGTTCGGGTCGAGGCGGACGTAATTTCGCGCTGACCAAGAATAGCGCGCCCCGGTCAGGAGGTCCTGGACATCGTAGGACTCTCCAGGCCGAAGACCGATGGCCTCCGATGGCACCAGGACCGTCGATTCTTGGACGTTGTGCGGATCCAGATTGACCGCCACCAGGATCACGTTGGAGAAATCGGCCGTGGCCTTGGCGTAGCACAGAATCCGGTCGTTGTCGGAGTCCAGGAACTTCAGATTCGCGAGTTCTTGCAGAGCCGGATTTTCTTTCCGTACCCCGTTCATCCTGGCAATGAACTCCACGATATTGCCGGGCGCGTTCCAGTCTCTCACGCGAATCTCGTACTTCTCCGAATTGCCGTACTCATACTCCCCCGGGATCGCATGGTGATCCATGGCCTCGTTCTCGCAGAGTTCGAAACCGCTGTAGATCCCATAGGACGGGGAAAGAGTCGCTGCCAGGACGGTCCTCATCTTGAAGGCCGGGCGTCCGCCACGGACGAGAATGGTCGGCAGGATGTCGGGGGTATTGACGAAGAAATTCGGATGATAATAATCCTTCATCTCCGACTGAGTGAGTTCTTCCAGATAGTCGCGCAGCCCCTTCTTGTCCTCTCTCCAGGTGAAGTATGTGTACGATTGAGTGAACCCGAGTTTGGCGAGTGTCTTCATCATCGGAGGACGAGTAAACGCCTCCGCAAGAAACAGAACGTCCGGGTGCTTCGAGGTGATGTCGTTGAGGATCCATTCCCAGAAGCACGGAGGCTTCGTGTGGGGATTGTCGACCCGGAAGATGCGGACCCCGTGCCCGATCCAGAAGTCAAAAATCCGCCGAACCTCTTGCCAGAGGGCTTCTCGGTCAGGCGAATCGAAGTTGAGGGGATAGATATCCTCGTACTTCTTGGGCGGGTTCTCCGCGTATTTGATCGTGCCGTCAGGCCTCTGGTAGAACCAGTCAGGATGCTCCTCAACCCACGGGTGGTCCGGCGAGCACTGCAAGGCGAAATCGAGGGCGATCTCGAGACCGTGTTTCCTCGCTTCCTGAACGAAATGGTCGAAATCCTTCATTGTGCCCAGGCCGGGCTCCAGCGCGTCGTGGCCGCCTGCAGAGTTCCCGATGGCCCAGGGGCTGCCCGGATCGTCCGGCCCAGCCTCCAGACTGTTGTTGCGCCCCTTGCGATGGGTCTTCCCGATGGGATGAACGGGCGGCAGATAAAGGACGTCAAACCCCATTTTCCGGATGTCCGGAAATCGGCGTTCCGCCTCTCGGAGCGTCGAGGCCTTTCCAGGAATCGTTCCCTGCGATCGGGGGAACATCTCGTACCATGATCCGAAGAGCGCGGCTGTCCGCTCGGCCACGATCGAGAGTATCGATTCGTGAGTGACCGCATCCTCTCGAGGTTGAAGGCTGGACATCTTCTCCAACAGCGTGGGTTCGGTCGCCACCTCGAGCGCGCACTGTGGGTCCTTCGCTTGGCCCTTCAACCGGACTGCGGCCTCTGACAATGTCTTCTTGTCGGTCTTGGATGCACGCTTCGCGACCGTCTCGATGAGAGCGACCCCTTCCAAGACTTCGCTCTGCACATTCTGCGAGCTGTCGACACGCTTCCTGAAGTCGGCCAACCAAGAGGCATAGACATCGGTCCAAGCCTCGATCGTGAAGAAGTACCGGTCGTTTTTCTCGAGCGGAAGCCGCCCTCGCCACAGGTCCAGCCCGGGATTGACCAACTCCATGGGGACCTCGGTATAAGACTTCTGGTTCCGGCGGCGCCACTGCAGAACGGCGCGAATCGTGGAGTGGCCATCACGAAAGATCGTGGCCTCGACGTCACACTGCTGACCCACGAGCCTCTTGACCGGGTAGCGACCGCCATCGACCACGGGCCGAACCGACTGGATGAGGATATGAGGGCATGGAGACACGACGGGATTCTTCTTTGATTTGACTGTCATACGGCTTCCTTTGTGTCCAACTTCTGATTCGTACCGTATGGTATCGTCAAGTCCGCCATCACGCAATGCCGAGAAGCACCGACGTTCATTTGGAGTCGATCATGCGGACCCGCTCGGAGCAGTGAAAGAACTCAGCAGAGGAATAACTCGCAGGAGTCTCTGTTTCCGAATCGGTCTCTGTGCTAGACTACAAAATCATTCAGTATCTCTTCTGACCCAGATGTGAGGAATTCAAGAGTATGAAGAAAGCCAACCAAGAACTAGACACCTTTGCCAAGCATCTCACCGAAGTCATCCACTCTCTGGTCCAGTATCTGCGGAACTCGCATTGGAGCGAACGAGGAGAAGCCTCGACAGGACGCCCGACACGCTCTTCCGTGCGAACCTCGACACGACGGAGGACCCCGTCCATCGAATGGCCGTGGGACTCGATCATGAAGTCCGCGACGAAGCTTCTCCGGAATCAACCGGATCGACGCTGGAAGCCGGGCGAGTTCTGTCAGGCAGTGAAGGCCGCGTCGGACATCGAATCGGCCAAGGGCCTGCATTTTGGTTTGCTCCCCCGATTGCGCAAGATGGGTCTGATCGCCAACGCGGGAAGAGGGACGTTCAAGGCCTTGCCCGCGAGAACCGCGGCAAAAAACGCCGCGCCCTCAAAGATGGCTCGAGGCAAGAAGACGACGAGCCACTCCCAGAGGGGCGCGCTCTCTCGCCTGGGCAAGGCAACGGCGTCCAACAGAAGGTCCGCTGCCCGATCGAGCCGGACAAAGACCTCGACGATGACCGTCGAAACAATGCCCACACAGGAAAAGACGGTGGAGTCGGAACAGTCTTCCACTCAGAACGAGTAGACGCCTCTTCCTCAGACTCTCTACTTTCGGCATTGAAGACTCAGAGCCTGTGAAGGAATTCTCTTCGTCGTAGCCATTCGTGGCACAAGGGGATTTGGTCACAGGCTTTTGGGTATTCGTCCCATCAACCCAAGCTGGAGAGGCAAGAGCCCCTTCACCCACGAAACGTGTGACAAATCATTCAAATAGCTCCTCGCTCGTTGACACGCACTACTGCCGGTCACGACTATTGTAGATATTATTGTAGATGAGGAAAGCGGGCAGCAGGAATCATGCTATCGATGCTCCGATGGACGTTATGGAGGGGGACTAGAGGTGTCCTGTGAAGATCTTGTTGGTCGATGACGAAGTTGACATTTTGACCATCCTCAAGAGGTTCTTGATCCACAACGGACACGACGTGATCACAGCTCTAGGTCCTGAAGAAGCGAGGCTGCGAGCTTCTGCGCAGCAGTTTGACATCATGCTCACCGATGTGGAGATGCCCGGTACCAAAGGCCCGGACTTGGCCAACGAGCTGAGAGCCCGGCAACCTTCATTGCGCATACTCTTCATGTCCGGCTCGGAGCCGGAGTGTCCGCTGCCCGGTCCGCTCGTGAGCAAACCGTGCAGACTGGATGACATCCTCGCGGCTCTCCACGCCGCCTCGCTCTGAGCGCTGTCGGACGAGCCCGCGCCAGCCAGCGCCCCGCCTCCGTCGCCAGCCCTCTTCACCAGCCCAAATCCTTCACCTCATTCTGTCAAACCCAATGATCATAAGCATTTCGAGGACAAAGACTTTCACTTCCCTGGACCCCAGATGTGCCCCGGATGCAAGGAAGAACGAAGTCGCCGCGACGCAGGTGTACAGAGAAGTACATCGAGGAGCGGCGACGAGTTCTGACACAGCAGACGGGGCGCAGGTGGGGGATCAGGGCCAGTGGCACCGGTCCATAACCTCGGGTAGACTGACTCCTGGGCCCCCCATATCCTTCACCTAATTCTGGCAAACCCAGTGATCATGAGCATTTCGTGGACATACACTTTCACTTCCCTGGACCCCAGATGTGCCCCCTGATCATTAGAGGACATTAGAGGAGATCAAAGAGATGGGACACGATCTTTCGAGACCATCGACCGACCTTTCGGTTCGTCCCCTCGAGGGCTCACGGCCTCCTTTGGGGATCCTCAGGGAAAACGTCGCGACGGCTCTGTTCGCGATCGTCATGCTTCTGCTGACAGGAGGATCCGCGCCGGCGATCGGCGCCGGCTATTCGAACACGCTCTTTTCCTACGCCGTCGACCTTCCGTCCGGCTGGCAAACGGTGAGCTCACCATCCGCACCCGTTGTTCAGTTCGCGTGCCCGCCCCGTGAAATCACTCTGAGGCTCGCAGCGACCGGGAAGTCCAGCCCACTGAGAGATACTGAGATCGCCCGCTACAAACAGCAGGATGAATCGTCCATCAAGACGAAGTCGACGAGCTACAAGGCGATCCAGGTGGTCGGGCCAAAGGTCGCCGGAGGAGAGGCCGCGCACTACGGTTTCGTCTTCAAGGACAAGGGGGGAAGCGTAGTGGTGGCACGATTTGCCCTCTTCTCAAGGGCGACTCCTTCCGGTCACACCTGGGTGAAGATGCACGCGACATGTCCCCGGGCTCGATTCGCGGATGCCACCAAAGCGATTGACGCGTTTCTGACAGCATTCCGATGGGTCGAACGCCCAGAGGTCAGCCCCGTGGCGTCCCCCACCGGGCCTCCGACCCCTCCGAGCCAAACCGTCGTCGCTCCTGAGCCATCCTCGTCATTGGCCCCGGGGCAGCAGCCGACGCCGGCAAAAAAAAGCGAGAACGCCACTTTCTGGTCGACCTGCCGAAAGAAGCTCAATGCCCAAGATGCCAAGGCGTTTCACGAGAGTTTTCGAGGTGACGGCGCTGACCGAACCGAGGAAGAACAGGCTCTGGCGAGGCAGCGCATCCTGGGTGGCATGTTTCAACCGGTCAAGAAATAACAGCAACGACCACAACCGCGTGGTCTAGCGAGTCGCGGTCATCCCGACCCCGGTCTCCTTCGTGTCCATGTCGGCGATGTAGCAGACCGCGGTCGAGCCGATGTTCGAAACGAAACGCAAGGACCGTCCGAAGTTCGAGTCGATCGTCCCGTTCCCGTCGTAATCCCACCGATACAGGAGCTTGCGACCGATGTTCTGGATGTCTGCGCGAGGAAGACCCGCCTCTTTTTCCACTCGATTCGCGAGCCCCACGGAGAAGAAGCGGGTGTTCTGCGGCGAGGCCTGGTAATTGGGAGGCAGGTCGTACTGGCCCCCTTTGGGTCCCTGGCTCCAGGTAAGCTCGTTCACGTCGAGGTTTCCCTTTTCTCCCACGCGATAGGTCATGGCGAGATCCATGCTATCGGACTTGGGGTTGACGGCAATCGTGAGCCTGGCAAAAGCGTTGGGCATGTCGGGAGTGGCGCCCTCCACCCCGATAGCGGAGCAGTCACCGACAACCTGACACGCGCCCCCACTCCAAGCAGTTCGAGACTTCAATCGATGTTCCTCCATGAGAGAACCGGTGCCCGGAGGCCAGGGGAGAGGATCGGCTCGTCCCCCTGGCTTCCCTGTGATGACGTCGAGCACCTGGGAAGCCAGACACGGTCTTCCCTCGCCGTCGGTATAGACCTTGGAGGGGTCGAGTCGACACAATCGAGCATATCCGTAACGCTCGGCCAGGCCGTCCTCGCCATTGGTGTTGACCAGCCAAAGCCCCTTCGGACCATAGAGGTAAAGAGTATCGAACAGGTACGCTCCCGAGTAGACAGGTTCCTGCTGGGCAGGGACCCCGTACAGGTACTTCATCATCTCCGCCCGGATCTTGTTCTTGACGACATTTCCTATGAGGTCCTTGCTCGCCGGGTTGTTGTACGGGTCCCACCAACCGAGCCACACGGTTCCCCGCTTCGTCATCGCGTCGATGACCGCCTGGACAAGCCCCGGATCCATTTTCCCCGCATTCAGATTGGACCGGGCCGCGTCGATGAGCTCGTTGATCGTGTTGCACTGGTCCTGGCTCGGCCTGGGGTCCAAGTTCGCACAGTCGCTCTCGGACGCGTTCCTGTTGGCCGCCGCCACGATGCCCGCCACCGTGATGGAAGGCTTTGGATCGAGCAGACCAAGCCTCGTCTCGATCTCGGTCTTGACCTGGGGGTCCAGGTCGGAGACCGTCGCGGTCCCACCGGATCCGACCGGAGCGGAGCTCCCCGTGAGCTTCACCCAGACGTCGAGCCCCAGAACCTGAATCCGAACGTGGACATTTCCCATCCGGATGTCGAACCGACCCACGAGCAACTCGTCGCCTCCTTCCAGATCGATCGACGTGCAGGCCTGGCCCGTGTCCAAGGAAACCCCTGCGAGACGGATCTCCTTGATCATCGCGAACATTGCGGCACCCGGCCCGAAGGAGGCCGGATCGATCCGAACGGCGAAGTTGTCCCTGGATCCGCCCGCCGGCCAGATCTGATGCTGAAACGCGCATCCCGAGGGATAGAAGGAGTGATCGACGTTCGAGGCGAACAAACCGGACATCTTGTCGGTGACCGAGACGGCGGGTTTCTCCCACGCCGTCTTCTGGAGAAACTTCAGCCGAGAAATCGTCATATCAGAGAAGTTCAGAAACAAGAGCTCCGCGTCGTCCGGAGGGTCTTCGGGTCTGATCTCATCCATCGCATTCGTTGAGACGAAGAACGCGCCGTTGTGGACCCCCGCGCCCACCCGCAGCGGATCGTCTCCGGTGAAAGCCAGACCATCCGGCCCATGGGCGTCCACGATGGACTGGCATGCCAACGGCAGAGGAAGTCCAAGAAGAAACAGCGCCAACACCCAGAAATGGACCCGTTTCACGGACATCCCTCCAGTGCGCCGCAGTTCATCTTTTTCGGGTCACGCCGGAACTCAGTCGATCGACGGTGAACGACGTCGGATACACAAAGATCGGAATCACGATCTCTGTCTTGTTCTGCCACAGATCGATGGCCATGGCGTGGAACCAAACCATCCTCTTCCGGGCTTCCTTTTCGTCACCGGAGAAGTTACTCGATCGGGGAACGAATTCGGTGCTGTTGATTCCGGAGTCGAGGACGCCGTAACTCGCGTCCTCCCACCACCAAGAGACTCCCGGCGCGAGCTTCTCCGCGTCGGCCCGGGCCACGCGCGGAAGGTACGGGGGCCTGAAGCCGGGAGACAGTGCACGAAGGTCGCCGTCCTGAAAGAACCTTGGGTTCTCATCGACCTCGAGCGTCTTCGGATCGGCCGGGTTGGGAGCTGTCGCCCCTGGGTATGCCCGCAAGAACAGATTGTCTTTAGCGGAAACCTTCACAAGGATCCGGACGTTCTCGTTCACGTAGAATCCCTGGATCGGGGAGGATCCATCGGCCAGGACCGTGAGCGCCGCGATCTTTCCACTCGCTTTCTCGTAAGGGATGTCCTTGGTCAGATCCACGGAGACCGAGACCGGAGGCCTGTCCACCTCGAAACTGAGTGCAGCGGGAGTCTCGGTCGATCCCGCGGCGGACGGCTTCATGGTCTTGGAGAAGTGCGGTCCCCGCGCGGTCACCTGCGCCTTGGCCGATAGGTGTTCACCGCTGTTGGCGATCGCCTCACCGGGAAGCACCTTGACCACGTTGGTTTGCGATGTGTCAGTGGGAACCAGCTCGACCCTCAGACTGGGTGGAATCACGTCCTGAATCCACGAAACCCAGAGCGCGTCGCCATTTCCCGCAGCGACCTGCTGGGGACCGGAACCGGCGCTCGAATCCAAAGCCAGATTCACTTCCCGAACGTAGACCTTGTAGCGATCGGTCTTCGTCTCCTTGGCGCTGTAGGCCACGTATCGACCATCGGAGGAAAACGAGGGCCAAATCGCGTGAGAGTCTTTCCCGTGGTTCGAGAGAGCAACGCAGTCCTGGACTGAGATCTTGTCGGTGCCTCGCGGAAAAGCCGTCGCCCAGATCGTCCAACTGTCCGCGTATGTGTCGAGGTTACTATCCGTGCTCGCCCAGTCACTTGGCCAGTCACACGAGAACACGAGCGCCCCGGAGTCGGATCGCCAGGACGGCCGCACGATCCGTCGGTAGTCGGGGGCCGAAATCTCCAGAACATGCGGAGGAGCCGAGATGGTGAGGTTCTCGATCTTCGACACCGCGATCCGCTGAGTCCTGCGGTCCTCGGCCGTCTCCACCCAGGCAAGATACTTGCCATCCGGGGAGACGGCCGGATACGTTCCCTTGATGGCCAGAGCCTCTGGCTGGGCACCCGAGGAAATCGCCCCGGGGATGTTCAGAGAGAACAAGGCGATGTCGAGGCCGTCGACCCCTGGCTTGAGCTTTGAAAAATAGGCGGCACGCCCATCCGGAGAGAATGCAGGATAGAAAAAACCGCTGCCAGCCGGGGCCTCGGGAAGAGCGAACCTCTGGACCGATCCGTCCGGCTGGCCACGGAAGAGCTGGAGCGATCCGTGAGCCTGAACGCTGCCTTTTCCGGGAACCGGGACAACGAGGCCGGGGCCTGTTCCGGCGAGGAGACCCAGACCGGTATTGTCGATGGACGGGTGCATACGCGCGGAGGAACGAGTCGCGGCTTGCTGTTGACCGAGGAAGATTCCGGTGGGGAAAGGCATACTCGCCGGGGTGTTCGTCGGTGGCAGGATGGTACTCCTGAGACTCACGTCGGGGCCAGCGCCCTCCTCCCATCTTTTGTCGGCAGGGACGTCGGCCCAGATCAGCCGGCCCCAAGGCTTGACCTCCTGGGCTTCCAATGAGAGGGCCCAGAAAAAAATCATCGCAACCAAGAACACCCGGGTTTCCAAAAGGCCACACCCCATCGTCGTGAGCCGCAAGCCCCACCCTCTTCCACCCAGGTGATACGGAGTATCTGCCAGTGAAATAGACGAGATCTCCGATGACACAGCTAGAAAAACCTACTTCCAGGCAACAACCAAGGGCAAACCAAAGGGAAATCTTCCCGTTCCCGAACCGGCAGCTTCCGTATCACACCCTCGGTCCGGACGCTCGTGGAGGGCACCTAACGCGTTCTCGAAAACGACGCTGGCTGAGAAAAACCCGGGACGGAAGGCGATCTCCCCGGCACAAGGGTCCTCATTCCCGGCGAGACGATGGGGCCGCCGTGAAGGATCGAACGTCGCCAGAAGGAGCCGCGAGTCATGCCAGCCGCGACCTATCTCATGACCACATAAGACGAGAACGGGGGTTCACTCGCCAACGTATCGGAGCTGCAGTATAGACCAGACAGCCCACGGAGGTCGATCTATTGCTCCATGGCGTGATGGCTGCGGCACGCACGATTTTTCGCTTGCAGGCAAGTGACTCGCGTGATACTATTGGCACTCCACAACGAGGAGTGCTAAAGACAAAGTCAGAGCGCTCCACGAGCCGACATCTGACCATTCGCCAGCGAGACTTCGTGCCGAGAAGAGGGGCGAAGTCTCGTCGAATTCACGGGCGTTGCGCTGGCTTCGTTCCGGTAGGCTTGGGTGCTGGTGGTTCGCTTCGTGGACGTGAACACTTTGGAGAGCGCACATAACGGGAATCGGCTGGATCTCTTCGCTCCAGCCTTTCTTCTCAGGAGGAATCGACGATGAATCTCAGACCACTCGGTGATCATGTGATCGTGAAGCCCCTAGAGCAGGAAGAGAAGACCAAGGGCGGCGTCTATCTCCCCGACACCGCGGACAAGGACAAGCCATTCCAGGGCGAGGTCATGGCGGTCGGCCAGGGCCGTCTCACCGACGAAGGAAAGCGCCAGTCGATGGAAGTCAAGGCCGGGGACCGCGTCATCTTCACGAAGTACTCGGGAACGGAAGTGAAGCTCGATGGCGAGAAGTATCTGATCCTCAAGGAAGACGACATCCTCGCCATCCATTGATCCCGCTCCATTTCGGACATTTCTCGTTTCTCAGGTTGAGCGGAACGAATCCATAAGAAGTCATTGAAGGAGTGGAGAATATGGCAAAGATGCTCCTGTACGGCGCTGAGGCCCAGGCGGCCCTCGAGCGTGGAGTGAACAAACTGGCGACCGCGGTGAAGGCGACCCTGGGGCCCAAAGGCTGCAATGTCGTTCTGAGCAAGAAGTACGGATCTCCGACGATCACGAACGACGGAGTGACGATCGCGAAGGAGATCGAGCTGGAAGATCCCTTCGAGAACATGGGCGCTCAGCTCGTGAGAGAAGTCGCAACGAAGACCCAGGATGTCGCAGGTGACGGGACAACGACCGCCACGGTTCTCGCCCAGGGTATCCTGCGCGAAGGGCTGCGAAACGTCGCGGCCGGCGCAAACCCGATGGCGATCCGCCGTGGGGTCGAGCATGCCGTCGAGACGATCGTCAAGGAACTCAAGTCCGTGTCGATCGAGGTCAAGGACTCCAAGAAGATCGCCCAGGTGGCGTCCATCTCCGCCCGAGATACCAACATCGGCGACACCATTGCCCAGGCCATGGAAAAGGTCGGCCGAGATGGCGTCATCACGGTGGAAGAGGGTCAGGGACTCGAAACATTGCTCGAGACCGTCGAAGGGATGCAGTTCGATAAGGGCTACATCTCCCCCTATTTCGCCGCTGGCACCGAGAAGATGGAAGCGGTGCTCGATGATCCCTACATCCTGATTTTCGAACAGAAAATCACCGCGACCAAGGACCTACTTCCCATCCTGGAGAAGATCGTCCAGGCGGCCAAGCCTCTTCTCATCATCGCCGAGGACCTCGAGGGCGACGCGCTGGCGACGCTGGTCGTCAACAAACTGCGTGGCACTCTCAACGTGGTCGCCGTCAAGGCACCCGGCTTCGGAGATCGCCGCAAGGCGATGCTCGAGGATATCGCGATCCTGACCGGCGGCAAAAAGATCTCAGAGGAGCTCGGTCTCAAACTCGAGAAGACCACACTCGAGCACCTGGGCCGCGCCCGCCAGATCAAGGTCTCCAAGGAAGAGACCACGATCGTCGAGGGTCGCGGCGACGCGAAATCGATCAAGGGTCGCATCGCCCAGATCAGGAAAGAGATCGAAGACTCGACCAGCGACTACGACAAAGAAAAGCTGCAGGAACGGCTGGCGAAGCTGTCCGGCGGCGTTGCCGTGATCAAGGTCGGAGCGGCTACCGAGACGGAAATGAAGGAACGCAAGACCCGAGTCGAGGATGCCCTGGCAGCCACCCGTTCCGCGGTGGAAGAAGGGATCGTCGCTGGCGGCGGAGTCGCGCTCCTCAACTGCCTTGCAACTCTCGAGAAGCTCAAATGCGAAGGCGATGAGCTCACCGGCCTCCGGATCGTCCAGCGGGCCATCGAGGAACCCCTCAAGCAGATCGCCTGCAATGCCGGGCAAGAGGGTTCCGTCATTGCGCAGACGATCAAGGATTCTGGAAAGAAGGGTTGGGGCTTCGACGCCACGGATAACCAGTACAAAGACATGGTTGGCGCCGGCATCGTCGACCCGACCAAGGTCGTTCGTTCTGCCATCCAGAATGCAGCGTCGATCTCCGGTATCCTTCTCACGACCGAAGTCCTCGTGACCGACAGACCTGAGAAGAAGGATGACAAAGCCATGGGCGCTCACGGCGCTGACATGGACATGTAGTCCGACGGCTTTTGGGCCGAAACGATCAAGACCGCGCTTCCCAACTCAAACGAAGCGTGGTCTTGTTTTTGGGTCCACAGGTTCCTAGAAACTCTGCTGGAGGAAGAAGGTCAAATGGTTGTCCAGACCCCGCGCCAGACCGACGTAGCGGGTCTCCCAGTGGATCCAGTCAAGCCCGATCTCGGTCCGGCCGCCGGGCCTGAACCGATGGCCAAGCCAGAAGGCATGGTTGTCGATGCGCCCGAGAACGGGGACGTTCTTGTACCCGGGATGGTCCTCCGAGTGTCCCAGCAAGAGCGAATACCACTCCACCGGTTTGAACGTGGCCTCTTCGAATCCACCGACGCTTTCGATTTCCTCGCCTGTGGCCGTATTGATCCACTGTGCGATGCCGCCTCGGACATCGATCAAATCCTGTCCCCACCATCGTTCTGCCTTGAACGACAACGTGTTGGTGATCGGATACTGGACGCTGCCGCCGACCGAAAAGCTGGAGAAGCGGGTTTTCCCTTTGATCGGCTTATCGGAAGTGTGGGCCATGCGGTGCCCCCAGACCGAAAGGTGGAACTTGTCCTTGCGCTCCGCCCAGGTGTCGTTGAAAGCGATCCGGGCCTCCCAGATCGGTTCCGCCGAGTCGGCTCCACGGATTCCCAGACCTCCGGCCACGTTCGGGTCCCGCAAATTGTCGACAGCTCCCGCCTCTCCGGCCGCCACGTTTACGGAGAACCCCTGATTCTTGGGGCGTGAGGACCAACCGGCTTGGATCATCGGCCTGCGATCGCCAAGATTTCCGGCGTTCCACATGACGGCGAGCATGTTCACGCTTGGATTGAGCGGCGCGATGATATCCCAGTCCTGACCCACGAGCAGGTAGCTCTGGAGCCAGTCGAGCCGCACGAAACCGAGGCGGAGCCGGGGCATCGTGCGAGACTCCGGATAGGTCCCCGCCGAATCGACCTGATGAAAGTCGATCTCGACCTTTGCCATCGCTTTGGCGTCGTCGAGACCCGACACCACCGTAGGCCCGTAATCGAGGCCGAGCCGCGTGTTTCTGGGATGAAAGATGAGCTGCGACTCGACATTCCGCATCTCGTCCGGGGAACGGATGTACAACGGGAAGATCGGGTGGTTCACCGCGGAGCTGTCCCGCTCGACCTCACCTCTCGCGAAGCCGTAGATCGAAATCTTGTTGCCGCCTGGAGTGAGGTTCTTGAACGAGACCGACTCTTTGGTGTGGGTGGTGAGCTCCGATTTGACGCGCGACACCTCGGACCTGAGTTGATCCACCTGTCGCGTGTTCGCGTTGGCCTTTGCCGCGTGACCTGTCAGTTTTTCGATTGAGAGCCACATTTTGGCCATTTCATCTATCAACTGGCGGTTCTTCTCTCTAAGGGCTGCGACCTCGTCCTGGAGCTTTTTCGAGGACGAGCTGGACGCTTCGAGCGGCATCGAGAACGCTGCGGCGAGAACCAACCCGCAGACGATGCGAAGATGTGGCTGCATGTATCGATCCCCTCTGCTGTGACAAACCACAATCAGACAAAACCGCATACATGACTTCGACACATGGCGGAAATGGTCGGAGATAATTCGACCCGCGCAAGAGGGATGAGGACGTACTCAGGGTGCGAGCGGTCTTGGGGATGGAGTCTCCATCACCGATGTACGCGGACGACGGCGGCCTCCGCTCGTCCTCGGGCCAGCCTGCGACGGGCCTCTGCGCACGAATCGGCAAGCGCCCCCGCCCCACAGGCGCCTCCGTAGAAAGGAGGCCTTGGAGGTGCGGTGACGATGAGCTGTTGCTCCTCCTGAGTCACGGGAGTGGAGTCCCAAAGGGCAGGCCGGGCGTAGCCGGTCAACTGCCGGCAACTCACGCCAAAGAACTCGTCGAGCGTGGATCTGTGCAGCGAACGGTTGCGCGAATAAAAGCTGATCTGCGTGATGTAGCTCGGGAGGCCGGTTTTGGGGTCGACGCCCGTCACGATTCCGGAGTGTCGGTCTCCATTGTCCCGGCATCGGATGAAGACCATGTCGCCCACCCTGAAGCGCACTTTTGGAGTCCACCGAACCGACGAGAGATTGGCGTCCGGACCCTCGTAGTAGTGAAACAACGGTTCACGCTTGGCATAGTCGCTGACCAACGCAACCTTGCGGCATCGGCCCACGCCCCCACGGCATCGCCTGAAGTCTCCTCCGATCAGCTTTCCTCCACACATTGCCGCGGCGATATCGTAGCCAGCCGCCCGGTACGCCACGAGGATGAGGTCGACGCAGCACATATGATAGGCGCCGTCTCTACGTCGAGCTGGGACGTGCCCCTGCGAATCGTCTTCGTCGAAGACGATCTTGTCGCGCTCCAGCTCGGCAATCCTGTCGAGGATGTTCTTGAGGTCGGACCTCCCATCGCCGTTTGCGTCCGCCACCCGACCAGAGGGCAGCGCGATGGCCCTGGCAACGTCCTGAGTCAGGAACCAGACCAGAAGGCCCAACGGAACGAAGGCCAACGACAGCGATCCAAAGATTCTCTTCTGGGTCTCTCGATACATGACCTCTACGCTCCTGAACGACCTTTCGGGAAGGGCGTTGCTTCTTGGTGGCCGGAACCTCACCGTGAAATCCCGGGATGGGAGCGACTCTACCGGGTCGAGTGTCTCCGGCGCAAGCCCCATCCCAGGACCTCAGGACCCGGTCATCCGGACAAGCACGGAGAACTAACGTGAGATGTTGACGGGAATCGACGTCCATATGCTGGACAACGGACGTGCATCTTTGTATCTTCCCTGGAAAATACGGGGAGATCTCGTCGGAGGTTCCGGATTCCTGTCTCCACCTTTTGACGTCTCGACCCCCCGGATCCAGGAGAGAGCCGGTGTCCATGATCAAGGAGAAGAGCTGGATCGTTTTCGATCTCAAGTCGCTCGATCGTGCGTGGAGCGACTACACCATCGATGAACTCGTGGACAAAATCGAGCGCCAAGAGCTCAGAAATCCGGACCTGGTTGAAGAGGCGCGCAAGCTCTCCAAGGGCGTCGTCTCTGTCCGGTGGCTTGGCTCGGCCTACCTGGGGACCTACAAGAACCAAGAGGAAGCGCAGTCGTATCAGGTCAAGAAGGATCGAGAGATCACCTCATCTCTGGAACGGCTCAGACGAGCCGGGGCCGGGGATCGATCGCTCTGGCAGTTCTACGCCTCCCGTTGGTTCTTCGACCGCTGGTTCTCGCCCTTGCCCAACGAGATCGATCTCGACTACGCGCTAATGTCCTATTTCACCTACACCGGTGCCCGGTTCCAGGAACAGACGTTCCAGGGAATTCTCTTTGGCCCTTGCAGGGAGAAGGGACTTCTCCGAAGAAACTTCATTGCCGGAAATGTGCAGGAAGTCCCTGCCATCGAAGAGGTGGGGTATGAACCGGGATTTCACGAGGCAATCCTCTCGATCACAGAAGCCTATCTGCGCGAAAGGCTTACCCGGGCTGAGCTGGCCGACGAAGCATGGATGCTGGTCCTGACCCTGCAAAAGAGCATCCGGTTTGCCCGGGACAAGGGCTTGGCCACCTACATCACCGGAGACAACGAACTCACGATCGCCCCGGATTTCAGTTTCTCCGGGCGACAGAGCGGCCATCGAAGCTCACCGCCGAAGCTTCCGGAGCGGACCGCAAAATGAGAGTCTTGCCGCGCGCGGCCTGACGGCGATAACATCGACATCGCACGATCGAGGTCACGAACGATCTCGAAACGATTCCCGACCGACTGGACTGGAAATGAGGGTACCGTGGACATCCAGACCCTGAAGAACCTCGTCGACCCGCAAACCCAAGCCGCTCTGGAGGCGCTGCGCCCGGGTGTCATGACTGCGAACTCGCAGGACTTCCTCCTGGCCCTGGACCTCCTGGCCTGCGATGTCATCAAGATGCTTGCCGCCGACGCGATTCAGAAGGCTAATTCGGGCCACCCGGGTGGCCTCATGTCCAGCGTCGACTTTGCCCACGTGCTCTTCTCACGGTTCCTCAACGCAAGCGAGAACCTGCGCTGGCCGGACAGAGACCGATTCATCCTCTCGGCTGGACACATGTCCATGCTCCTGTACTCATTGCTCCAGCTGCAGGGACGGATTTCTCTGGACGATCTCAAGAGGTTCCGCCAAATCGGAAGCTCCACGCAAGGGCACCCGGTTCTGGGGCTTTGCCCGGGCGTGGAGACATCGACGGGACCGCTCGGCCAGGGGTTTGCCAACGGCGTCGGCATGGCGATCGCCGAGGAGTATCTAAGAGGCGTCTACGGACCCGAGGTGGTCGACCACCGCACCTACGTGCTGGCGACCGACGGAGATTTTCAGGAGGGCATCTGCCGCGAAGCGGCGGCCCTGGCGGCCCATCTCAAGCTCTCGAAGCTCACCGTATTCTACGATGCCAACGGAATCCAGCTCGCGTCGACCACGAAGAAGACGATGAGCGAAAACACGGCGCTGGCGTTCACCGCCTATGGTTGGCACGTCCTGGAACTGCCCGACGGTCACGACCATCTGGCTCTGGCCGGCGCGATCCGCGCGGCACAGACCACGACCGACCGGCCCACGCTGATCGTTGGCCACACCATCATGGCGAGGGATACGACCAAGGCGGGCAGCGGCGAAGCACACGGCTCACCGCTGGGTCAGCCCGTGATCGACGAGTTCAAGACCAGGAAGAAGCACCCCGGCACCCCCTTCTGGGTTCCAGCCGTGGTTCGTGGGCTCTACGAGGCTCGAGTGCGACAAGGCACGACACTCGAGGCGGCCTGGAAGGATCGTCTGGCCGCGTTCGAAAAGGGCCATCCCGACCTCGCCAGCACCTACAGGCAGACCCACGGCCTCGCGGATCCGATCGACATCCTCAAGAAGCTCGCCGAAGCAGCCCTATCGATCCCGGTGAAGAGCTCTCCCAGTGCGACGCGCGTGAGCGGAGGCGAGGCCCTCGCCGGCTTCAGGGACGCAGTTCCTCACCTGTTCGGCGGATCGGCCGATCTGGCCAACTCCACCAAGACCGACCTCTTCGAGAAGGCCGTGGGTTACTTCCCCGAAGAGGTCCGCCCCGGCTCGTCCCGCGGACGGGCGGTCTACTACGGGGTTCGAGAGCACGGAATGGGCGGAATCACCAACGGCCTCGCCGCCCACGGTGGTCTGCTCCCCTTTGCCGCGACGTTTCTCGCCTTCTCGGACTACATGCGCGGAGCAATCCGGGTCGCCGCGATCAGCAGACTCCCGGCGGTCTTCGTCTTCACCCACGACTCGTTTTTCGTCGGGGAAGACGGAGAGTCCCATCAGCCCGTCGAGCAGACTCAATCGCTCCGGCTCATCCCCAGAGTGGCGGTCCTCAGACCGGCCGATGCCCACGAGGCGTTGGCCTCCTGGAGATGGACGATCGAGCAGGCGATGAGTCCAAAGCCAAGGCCGGTCTGCCTCGTGCTCACCCGACAGAACCTGCCTCTTCTCGAAACCACCCGCCTGAACGCTTTTGTTGGACTTCCCCGCGGCGCTTACGTCGTCCACAAGGAGGGGGTCGACCTCCCCCACATCCAGGTCATCGCCACCGGTTCAGAGGTTCACGTAGCCGTGGCCGCGGCCAAGCTTCTCCTGACACGCCACGGCGAGCGGGCCCGGGTCATCTCCATGCCCAGCCAGGAGCTTTTCCGTGAACAACCGGAGACGTATCAAGACGACGTTCTGCTGCCCCAGGTTCCCCTGCGCCTCTCGGTCGAGGCCGGCACCACGCAGGGCTGGAAGGAATGGACCGGAACGTTCGGTGAGGAGTTCGGGCTCTGCCGCTTCGGTGAGTCAGGGCCTGCGGAGGAGCTGGCTGCCAAATACGGGTTCACTCCGGAGGCATTGGCCGAACGAATGCACAAGATGATCGCCGATTTCCCTCGGCGTTGGGCCGACCACCTTCGGCGGGCGGCCGGGACGCTGTGTGTACTTGGAACCGAGAAGATCACCCGGGACGTGGTCGCGCTCCTGGAGAAGATCTCGCCGCGTTCCTAGACACAATGCACGGGTATTGTTCCTAGACCCAATACCCATGAATTAACGGCGTTCATCGTCCTTTCCTTGCGGGTTACCTCGGAACTGGGGCTCTGCCCCAGACCCCGTCCTCGAGCCAAGCACAGCTCGTCTCGACCGGTCACTTCGCTCCCTGGAAGCCACCCGGCTTGGTCGTTGCTGATGCTTAAATTCAGGGGTATTGCTTCTAGACCGACTGACCTTCCACGCGGCCAGCATCGTGACACTTGATGTAGCCGCGGCGCGGCTCGATCTCGACGAGCTTCACCAGGATCGAGTCTCCGACCTCGTACCGGAAATCCGGTCTCTGGTAAAGCGTCACCTCGAGCAAGAAATCGATGAGTTGGACAACGTAGGAGTCTTCTCGTCGATCAAGAACAAGCCCTGGAACGGTGAGGCCGACCATCTTCTTGAGGTACTTCAGGAGCCAATACCGGTGGGCCTCCTTCTGCACGAGGCTCGCCGCCTCCTGGGCCCGCTCAGTGGCATTGATGATGGATGAGATGTCGTCCTGGGTGTAGCATGGTCCGGCGCCAGTCAGCACGCTCCGAATCTGTCGGTGGATCGCCAGATCCGCGTACCGCCGGATCGGGCTGCTCATCTGCACGTATGCGGGGATCCCCAACCCGGAATGGGGTTTCGCGATTGAGGAGACCTCGGTCCGCTTGATCTGCCGGCGCACACGAAAAAACGCGACCGGTTCGTACCCCACGAGGCTGACCGGTTCGTCCGGCGGCATCTGGAGCCGGTAGATGGCGGGAATCTTGTTGTCCAGGAACCACTGGGCCACGAGCCGATTGGCCAGGATCATCATCTCCGAAACCAAGGTGTGCGAATTCGTGTCGTTTGGAACCTTTCGAACCCACACATGACCGTCCGGTTCGACCCGCACCTTGACATCAGGGACGTTGAACACGAATGCCCCGGTCGCGATGCGCTGTTTGCGGAGAAGTTCGGACAAGGAAAGGAGCTGTTTGAGATCGGCTCGCGTGGAGAAAAGGCCGTCCACGGACTCGTAACTCAAACGCTCACTCACGCGGATGGCGCTCCGACAGAGCTTGTAGGAGACGACCCGCGCTCCCTCGTCCAAGTCCACGAGGACCGAAAGGGCCGCGTGGACTTCACCGGCCACCAGACTCGCGATCTTCAAGGAGATGCCGTCCGGAAGCATCTGGATCTTCCGGTCTGGGAGGTACAGCGTCAAGCCGCGGCGGAAGGCGTCCTGATCCACGGCGTCGGACTCCAGGACGAACTCGGCGACATCGGCGATGTGGATGCCCACGCGGAAACCCCCGGGGATCTCCTCGATCGAGACCGCGTCGTCGATATCGTCGGTGTCCGGATCATCGATCGTGAACGTATGGAGCGACGTGAGATCCACTCGGTCCGGTTGATCGAGCAACGGTCGCTGGTCGGCGTACTGTTCGACGACAAGATCCTGCCTTAGGAGAGCTTCCTTGCCGAAGTGAACGGGCACCTGATAGCGATGGATGAGCAGGTTCTCGTCCTCGCTCCACACGCCGGCTCTGACCAGAAGGTCGAACGCTCCAATCACGTCGGAGAGGCCAAGATCCTTGAGCAGAGCGGCCAGCTCCGGTCCGTCGGCAGTGGTTTCATTGCCCAAGACGAACGATTTGAGCATTCCCAAGAATCGCTCGTTTCCTGGTGGGGGCTCTCCGGGCGGGCCTCCCCGCAAAAGCTCCCGCCCCCAGGCGATCAACAGGTCCCGATCCCGCATCCGCCGGTCCTCGACGTCCTTCTGGCGAAGGATCTCACGCACCTGTTCTTCGGTTCGAGGAATGTACGCGTCTCCCTTCTGCTTGAAGAAGACGGAGTCGTTGAGGAGCTCCGCCAGCATGGCGCAGCGGTGCTCACCAGTACTCTCGGGACCGAAGTAATCCCCAGTCAAACGCTCGAGAAGAAAACCATCCTCGCTACCGACCAGGAGTTCCCAGAGATCCGAGAGCACCACCTGCGCCCTCAGATCGTCAATGACCTTGCGGGTCGCGCACAGCTCGGTCACCAGATCGTCCCGCGACCGCCCGAGGGTCAACACGCGTCCCGTCTCGGTCAGGACCTTGTCTGCCGGAAACGAGAACTCTTTTCCCTTCTCCGTTACCAGTCGGACCTTGTCCGCACCCACCTCGACCACGTAGGCCAGAGCCAGGTCCTTTTTGTCACGGAAGCCGATCACCATGCCCGCACGCATGGAGTGTGCTCTCTTTCTCTGAAGATCCCGCCGGGAGGGTTCAGCGCCACGGCCTCTCCATTCCTGTCCAAATCCGCCCTGCTTGGGAGGCCTGTCTCGCAAGGCCCCTGCAGTGTAACACCGACACGCTCAGGGATCCACAAGGGAACAGCGGAGTGGTGCATGTCTCGTGGGTTCTGGGAGATGGGGAGTTCGAGCGAGCCAAGCTGCAGAGGGAGCAAGCCCCCTCCATCGACTTGCCCTCCGTCCGTCATGCACCTAGGGCGGAGGAGCAAAACGGGCGGGTGGCTCTCAATTCCTCCGGGTGCGTCGACGGTTCTTCTGCGCTTCTCGTCGCAGCTCGTCGAGATACGTGTCGAGCTTGTCGAACAGTCTCTTGAGCCGCCTCGGTTTGTGGCGAGAAAGGGCGTAGCTCGCGAGCAGAGGCAGAGCGACCGTCGCGTCACAGTAGACAACCACGGAGTTCCCCGGATCATTCGGGTTGATCTTGCCCCACGTGACAGCCTCCGCTGGAGTGGCCCCGGAGAGTCCACCCCATTGGGGAGAATCGGTCGTGATCTGAAGGAAGAAGTCGTGTCCCCCCCTGTTGATCCCAAGGATCTGCGCCAAGGTGGGTTGGGTCTGTAGGTAGAAATTCTTGGGCGATCCCCCGCCGATCTCCACCACTCCGTTCTTCTCGGCGCAAAGGACGACGGCCGTCGTCTCCAGCACGTCCAGGTCGGGGTTGACGTCGATGGGGTCTCCCCAGACCCTCATGGCCGCGAGGTTCATTCCGATCGACGAATCCCCCGGGGACGAGGTGTAGACCGGCACGCCCAACCGCGCAGCGTGGGCCAGAAGAGATCGCTCCGGATACTTGCAGCGCTCCAGAACGTCACGGCCCAGAACATTGTGGATCCGGGCCGTGGACACTCCTCCGGCGTCATCGCTTGCCAGGGTGCCGGACGACTTCGCCCGCCGCATGGCTTCCTGCACGAACGTGTCCGTATCCAGGAGGAGCTGCTCGGTGAGGAACACGTCGTAGATTCTCACGACACCCGCATCGAGGAGCTCTGAGTCATCGGCCCGGAAGTCTCCCTGGTGCACGGGCAGGTCGAGCGCGAAGTGGAGATCGTGGTACAGGTTCGCGCCCGTCGAGATGACCATGTCCACGAATCCCGCCTCGAGAAGCGAGATGATGGGCCCCCCCATCCCAGCCGGGGTCATCGCCCCGGATACGGTCATCGCGATCGTCGCGTTCTCCTCGATCATTCGCGAGAACAGCGCACAGGCCTCGGCGAGTCGTCCCCCATTGAACGCGCCGGTTTTCGTGTAGCCGTTCCGGATCAGATCGAGAACCGACATCCCTTTCTTGAGCTGCATGGGCTCCACGCGAGGCCCGGAAAGGAATCTGCGGCATGGCCGTCCGGAGGACCCCTTGGTGGACCCGTGACACGTCGACACTTTCTTGGCGCTGCGCTTTCCCTGGTGAGTCATGGACACTCCTCGTCAAAACGGTGGCGGGCCGCCATTATACCATCTTCAACAGCCACTCGGCCGTCGATCCGCCGCGCTCCCCCGCATTCCGCGGCTGCACCCGTCGACCTTGAACCCCGCCTCGACGGGCGATGTAAAGAGTGGCGATCCCACAGGTCAGATCCGTGAACCGAACCTCTTCAAACCCCACGGTTTCAAGCCGCGAACAGAGATCGTTTCGATCGGGGAACTCGAGAACGGTGTCCGGGAGGTAGCGGTACGCCTCCCGATCACCGGAAAACAAGGCTCCGATCCGGGGAAGAACATGGAGGAAGTAGAGATAGTAGATCCACCGGAAAAGTCTGTTCGCTGGCTTCGAGAACTCGAGGATGCCGAGCATGCCACAGGGGGCCGTGACCCGAAAGAGCTCCGCAAGACACAGGTCCAAGTCGGCGACGTTTCGAACACCGAAGGCGATCGTCACTCTTTCGAACCGACGGTCCGGAAAGGGAAGAGCCAGACCATCCCCGGCAACGAGTCGAAACGGCGCAAGTCCGGGGACAAGCTCCTGCTTTCGCGTGGCGAACGACAGCATCGGCTCGCAGAAGTCGATCCCCACGACGAGGGCTTCCGGGTCGGCCCGTCGGCGGAGTTCCCGCGTTAGGTCTCCGGTCCCGCACGCCACGTCGAGGATCGATCGAACGCCGTCCACACGGATGGCATCCACGACCTGCCGGCGCCATCGCCGGTCGATTCCCGCGCTCAGAAGCCGGTTCAGGAAATCGTACCAGGGGGCGATTCGACGGAACAGGTCTCGCACCCGTTCAGGCTGGGGCATGCTTTGTGGAGCTCGCGACGTCGGGCCTCAAGACCGTTGGATCCGAGGCTCCCGTGAAAACCTATACCAACCGGAAAGGAATCTTTCTTCCCTGGAAAAAGTCCTCAAGCGAACGGGTGAGCATTTCCACGATGCGCGCCTTGGCCTGTCGGGTGGCCCCTCCGGTGTGGGGGGTCCCCAGAACCGTGGGAAGAGCAAGCAGACGTCCGGACCCGCCAGGCTCCACGTTCCACGTGTCGATGGCCACGCCCGCGAGCTGCCCGGACACGAGAGCTTCGTGCAGGGCTTCGTCGTCCACGACGGCCCCCCTGGCACAGTTGATCAGGTACGCGCCACGGCGCATCAACCGGATCCGGTCCCTGCCGATCATTCCTCTCGTCTCGGAGTTGAGCGGCACGTGGAACGTCACGACGTCGGACTCCCGAAGGAGATCCACCAGAGCCCGTGGAGCGGCTTTGAAGCGGCGAAATCGGGACTCCGGAATGTAGGGATCGCAGGCGATGACGGTCATCCCGAAGGCTCTGGCAAAGCGACACACCCGTGAGCCAACCCGCCCCAGCCCCACGATTCCCAGAGTCTTTCCGGCGAGTTCCTCCGTGAGGAGGTACTTACCCCAGACTCCGTTCTTGAGTTTCTCCGACAGATCGTTGATGCGGCGAAGCAGACAGAGGATCAGTCCGATCGTCAATTCGGCAGCGGCCGGAGCCGTAGCCAGAGGGGTGTGAAACACCGCGACCCCGAGATCACGGGCTGCCGCAAGATCGATGTTATCGACGCCTCCGGCTGCACGCCCCACGGCCTTGAGTCCTTTCAGGCCCGCCAGGGAGGACCCTGACACCTCCACATCGCTGGAAGTGACGATGGCATCGGCGACACCGATATCCAGAGCCTCCGTCATCGTCGGGCACAAACGACTCGTGAACCCCTTTGCCTGGAGCGAGGCCGGGAGCGCGTCGGGAAGCTTGCCCACGATCAAGATCCGAGGGGGCTCCTCGGGGAGCGATGGCCTTGTTCGGAGCGAACCCGCCGCTTTCGATGCGAACGGCTTGGGGCTCGACAGCTTCCCGCCGCTCGGGTTCGATGGTCTTCCGGGATTCATGAACGCCGTTTCCTCCTGGAAGAGAGCCCGCGACTTCGGGCCGTGGGGACCTTGTCGATGACGTGAACCATGCGAAAAGTCCTCCGTCTCGTGGGTCGAAGGACCTCGAGGATCGGACGGCCTACCACCCGAGGATCCATGGATGGGTTGCAGAGAAAGACCTCTACGGTGGCGAATCGATGCTCAGGCCAGGTCGAGATGACCACGTGAGATTCCAGAAGGATCGCCACGAGGGTCAATCCGTGCGGCACGTAAACGTGATGAGCCACCCGCACGACAGTGGCACCGACCGAATCACACCCTTTCCGGACCGCCTCCTCGAGCGGCCGGTGGCCACTTAGGTCTCCCCTGCAACCATAGAGATCCAAGACCATCTGCGACACGCGGGCCGGCGGTCTCTGTCCGGCCTTGGTCGGATCGATCTTCTCATCGATCGCGACATTGGCCAAGAGGCGATCGCGCTCCACGAAACTGGTCAAGAAAAGGTCTCCTGGGAAAAAAGCCCGCGGGCCGGGCGAATCCGGATGAGGACTATAACACGGCTCTTGGAGCCTTTCAAGATCAGGGCCTCCCCCTGATCCCCCATCTGCGCCCTGGTCTGCCCACTTCGTCTGCCCACTCGTCTGCCCACTTCGTCTGCCCACTCGTCTGCCCACTTCGCCTGCCCACTTCGTCTGCCCACTCGTCTGCCCACCCGTCTGCCCACCCGGCCGCTGCGTCAGCACT